>OFMJ01000052.1_pt1 | contig 119724 bp, 104 predicted proteins | sample 1541801 | NCBI WGS metagenome assembly OFMJ01 (sample SAMN04209234, study PRJEB22552) | human gut metagenome | biome: gut; material: feces | host: Homo sapiens | place: USA: Oklahoma
GGGTTGGCTATGATGGTCATAATGCTTATGGTTTGATGATGAAGCAAATGTACCTTTTTTTTTTGAATAGCAAGCGGATGGAAAGGTTAAATCTTCTATCGGAAAGGTTTTTCGGACATTGTATTGCCGACGAGATAGTAAATGAGGAATCTCAGACTGATATTCTCTCAGTTTAACGCTCCTAAATTAATCCACATTTTTGAGCTGTTTGGTGCGTACTGTACCGCAGTTGGTACGAATGTAAATCAACACACAAAGCTGAACAATCAGAAGAGAGTATCTATGTCTGGGAATAGGGCCGATAACAATTTCTTTTCTCTATAGAGTATCATGACCGATCATATCCCACTGAAAAAAGTAAGATATCTTCGTGGGCAAAGTAAGATATGTTCCCGGGCAAAGTAACACCGCTTACTTGGCTCACGAAGTCCACATACTTTTCTTTACAACAACAGATAGACCTCACAGCCCTTTCATGTCAGTGACGATCATTTCAATGAATTACGAGAGATTTCGTAAAATACAAGAGGAATCGGCCTCTTGCGATTAAGCTGGCCGAAAAAACTATATTTCATGAATAGGAGGATGAGAATCCGCACTATGTAGATGCAGCCTGTCGGGGCAATCGATGACCTTCCGCAGATTCCCGAACCGGAAGGTTCTTATGTTTGAAATTGTAATGCAATACCTATATATAAAGGAATAAGAAAGAAACGGGCTGACAAATCAAAGGGTGTCAAAAATAAAAAAAGGTATTGTGGAAACAATAGAGTTTTACAGAATAAGAAACAGGGTGATTGAGAATCAGTGCCCTAAAATCTTATTCGATATATTTTCTAATATAATTAATTGAATATCAATGGTGAAAAACGGGTCTGATTCTAGCCGAACCGGGTAAGGGGACTATGTCTCTATTTTTTAGTAAAATGAAGCCGTGATGGTAATCAGAAGATTAATTCAAGATTATTCCTCTGGAATCGCTTTCAGACGATTTAATGAATAGTTATCATGGTAAAATGCATCAATTCCTTTTCGGTTTAAAAGATATGATTCATAGGAGTGAGTTGTTGTCGGCAGGAAAAATCTGTGTTGAAAAGTGGTCAAAGCATTATTTGCAGCATGAAAAGACGATGTACTGTGATTCGTTGGGGTTAGATCATACTTATGATTTGTCGGAGAAAGAGGAGGATGAGAAAAAATGGCTGAATGCTATACCTAGGTCAATAAAAATGCATACGGCATTGGATAATGAAAAGGCGGAGAGAATTTATCAGCAGAATCTGCAACGGATGGTGCTGAAGGAGGAAAATCTTTCTTAGAATTGCAATGTTCACAGAACATTGCTTTTGTTGTATATGTTTCATTAATAAAAATAAATCAATATGGAAGGACTATTCAGAAGGTATCCCATCGGAATATAGAATTTTGAACAAATGCGTATGGACGGCTATGTTTATGTAGATAAGACTGAATTAGTCTATCGGCTGGCAAATATGAATACTACTTATTTCCTCAGCCGTCCCCGTCGTTTTGGAAAAAGCTTGCTGGTATCTACTCTTGAAGCCTATTTCCAAGGAAAGAAGGAATTGTTCGAAGGATTGGCGATGGAAAGGTTGGAAAAAGAATGGAAGGTTTATCCCGTGTTGCATATCAAACTGATGGGGCAATATGTGGAAACGGAAGTGAAGAGTGCCATTGACCGGTCGGATATCGTAGTGAAACTACAGGATGCTATTTATGTATTCGAATTCAAGATGGATGGTACGGCAGCAGAGGCGTTGGCTCAAATAAACATCAAGGGATATGCCATTCCCTATCAGGCGGATCATCGCAGGGTAGTAAAGGTTGGCGTGAACTTTGACAGGGCGGCACGTACTGTCGGAGAGTGGATCATAGAAGCCGAGGAAAGATCAAAATAAGACTTCAAAAAAAACAGTATCACCACAGACTATACAGATTGATAATCTGTGGTGAATTTAAACTTTTATTTCCCATACAGTTTGTCTATCAAATCTGTACGCCCTATTTTGCGCAATTCATTGATAATGGCACGCCGTTCTTCGGGCTTGTACCAGAAGAAGAACATCCGTTGCGCCAGTTTCTCTTTTTGTGATTTGGCGGAGAATACCGGTTGTAAGGTGTATGGATGGTATCCGGTGTACCAGGCCTCGGTGGCTACGGTCATCGGGGTGGGGGTAAAGTCCTGCACCTGTTCCAGGTGGAAATCCAGCTTCTTGGTGATCACGGCCAGTTCCGCCATGTCTTCTTCCGTACATCCGGGGTGGCTGCTTATAAAATAAGGTATAATCTGCTGTCGCAGATTCAGTTCCTTGTTTATTTTGTCGAAAGTCCTTTTGAAATCATAAAATTGTGAGAACGAAGGCTTCCGCATGATTTGTAGTACCGTGTCGCTGGTATGTTCCGGAGCCACTTTCAAGCGTCCGCTGACGTGGTTTGCTATCAGTTCGCGGGTATATTCGGCCGTGCTGCGGTTGACAGCCGGATCTTTACTTTGATATTGTAACAGGTCATAGCGCACACCGCTGCCGATAAAGCTTTTCTTGATGCCGGGAAGCGCGTCTACTGAGTGATAGATATCCAGCAGGGGACGATGGTCGGTATTCAGGTTGGGGCATACTTTGGGATGGATGCATGACGGGCGTTTGCACTTGCGGCACACCTTTTCGTCCTTTCCACGCATGGCATACATGTTGGCGCTGGGGCCTCCCAAGTCACTCAGATAGCCTTTGAAATCGGGCATTTCTGTTATGGCTTTCACTTCTTTCAAGATACTTTCCTTGCTCCGGCTTACAATAAATTTCCCTTGATGGGCGGAAATGGTACAAAACGCACATCCACCAAAACAGCCGCGGTGCAGGTTCACCGAGAATTTAATCATGTCGAATGCCGGAATGCGTTTACCTTTATATTTGGGATGGGGCATACGCGTATAGGGCAAGTCGAAAGAATGATCCAGCTCACCCTGTGTCATCGGCGGATAAGGCGGATTGACCACCACCGTCTGGCTGCCTGCATCCTGCAAGATGCGGGAGGCTTCGTACTTGTTGCTTTCCTCTTCGATGAAACGGAAGTTCTCGGCCTGTTTCTTTTTATCTTTCAGACACTCTTCGTGAGAGTGCAGCACGATGTCGGGTTTTGCCTGAGGGGCATCGGACACTGTGCTTTTGGGTTCTGCCGAACCGGGGAGTGAACACAGCGGGTCGCCTTTATAGGTGATGTAAGCTGTTTGTAAAATATCATGTGGGACAGGCAAGGGGTCTGCAGGGCCATCCCCGTGGGGCTGTCCGGCAGTGTCCGCTGACGCCTTCATCCTCCGGCAAAGTTCCGTAATCGGTTTCTCGCCCATTCCATAGATCAATAAATCGGCTCCGGAGTCTATCAGAATTGATTTGCGCAGGCAGTCCTGCCAGTAGTCATAGTGGCTGACGCGGCGCAGGGAAGCTTCGATACCTCCCAGAATAACTGGTACGTCGGGATAGATTTGCTTTAAAATCTGTGTATAAACGATGCTGGGATATTCGGGGCGCATGTCGTGTCGTCCGTCAGGGGTATAAGCATCCTCGCTGCGCAAACGTTTGTTGGCAGTGTACTTGTTTACCATGCTGTCCATGCATCCGGCGGACACACCGAAAAAGAGGCGTGGACGTCCCAGTTTCTTAAAGTCGCGCAGGTCGTCACGCCAGTTGGGTTGAGGCACAATGGCTACTTTCAAGCCTTGTGCCTCTAATAATCTTCCAATCACTGCCGGGCCGAAGGAAGGATGGTCTACGTAAGCGTCACCGCTGAACAGGATTACGTCCAGTTCATCCCATCCCCGTATTTCCACTTCTTTCTTGGTGGTCGGCAGCCAGTCTGTAAGTTTGTATTCTTTCAATGATCAGTACTGTTTTTTTGATTTGCTACAGAGGGGCGGAGACGGATTATTCTATCTCTTCTTCATCCTTGTTTTTCTCCTTCTCCCATTGGATATAAAGCAGAATGAGCTGATGAAGCCCGAAAGCTTTCATATTATTATGATAAATCACATCGATACAAAGATCGAGCAGTTCTTTATTATTTCCTTCCTCACTGGTGATCAGTGAGCGGATATTCAGTTTCAGTTTGTCCAGTACCGACTCGTCCACAATGCCGTTGCTGTCTATCAGATGCTGGAATAAAGCATATTTTTCAATGGTTTGCAAGTTCTCTTCTGAGATTTCCATGCTGCGTGTGCCCGAGGCATTAGTCTGTATGGTGTACATAATCGTTTTATTTTAATGGTTTATACGGACAAAGTTAGGCGTTTTTATGAAATAACCTCTTATTTGCCTTTTTATTTTCGTTTAAAAATCTCATTTGCCGCTGAAGAAGCCCAGAATGGCGCTCATTACCCGTGCCCTTTCCTTCACTCCCTGAATGCTTTCAAAGGGGAACCCCAGGACAAAAGTCCGATAGTTTCCTTGGTAGGCGATGCCGGCACTGTAGTTGTCCGGACTATATATAAAAGCGGAGTAGGCGGGAGCAGCCGGTGTCAGACACTCGGGTGCGGGTACGGCGTATGTCTGTTCGTTGACGGTGCGGGGGATGCTGAAACGGGTGTCGGCTCCGTAGATCTCTCCCGAGGCGGAGTTGCTCATGCTGCCCCCGAAACTATATTTCAATACGGTTTCGGTGAAGCGGAGTGCTGTGGGGCTGTTCATGCTGCTTCCTATGTACGATCCGCTGAGCATCAGGTTGCCGCCTCCCTGGCAGTAAGCCGTGAGCATTTGCTGCAATGTGTGGGAGAAGGGGCGTCTGTCGGCTCCGGATATCCAGTCTGTGATGGGGTAATCCGTCAGCCGGACAAAACCATGTTTAACGGCCTCGTCACTGCACGAGACGAAAGAGTAGCCTCCGGCTGCCTGGATGGCTTTCCCGTGAATGAACGGATAGTCGAAAGTGTTTCCGGCTATCAGCATTCCTTCCAGTTCGCTGCCGCTATACCCCAGCCCGTCTTTGGTCTCGCGTCCTATGCGGCTGCGGTCAAAACTTAGCTGGGCTCCGCAGAAGGCAGGCGTATGTAGATAAGGTATGCCCGGATCGGCATTCAAGTCAAAGCCCTGCAGAAAAGGAGATTCTACAGTGGCGGGTCCGCTCAGACGATCGAATCCGTTGACAATCAATACCGTTCCTTTGCTCTTCTTTGCCTGATAGGCCGACAGGATCTCGGAAGGAAAGCTTTCTCCGCCCCTGTTGACGGCGGTTACTTTGAAACTATACACCAGTCCGGGCTCGGCCTCGAAGGTATATTCAGTGCCGCGTACCAAGGTTCCGTTGTCAAATCCGCCATGCCCCAGACGGGTATAGACCATGTATTGCTGTGCCTTGGCAGTCGGCTCAAGTGGGTCATCCACCGCTTGCCAGGTCAGTTGGAAGGTATTTTTCTTGCTGCCGGGACGGATGGCGAAATCGCTTACGGGCAGAGGCTGGACCACATAGTCTGTGCCGTGCATGGTGCTCACATACTTCAGTATGGACTTATAGACAGAACGTCCTACAGTAAATTTGAAATGCGGATCATGGCCCAGTTTCAAATCGGCGAAGTTCTGATGGGAGAGCAGTTCCAGAATCATCGAGGGAACAGCAGGCAGGCGCGTCTCGCTGTAATTGCGATTCCACAGGCTGCGGCGTTGCCACCGGATGCCGAACCGGGCGGAGATATCCCGTTGCAGGCCCGTCAGAACCATGTCTGCCAGATCGCGGGAGGCATAACGGGAGATGCCGGCGTTCAGCTCACCGTTATTGTAATCGGTGGTATAGACGCCTAGTGTACCTATTAATTCGTCCTCTTTGGAAAAGCCCGCATCACTGTGCACTCCCAGGGTCATTTCGAAGGGAACACCCAGCCCTTTCTCCTTTGGGTTGTACACGGAGTTTCCGCTGAGATAGTTTATGACCCGGCTACGGGCGTTAATGTCATCGGTATAGTCATTCTTGCCTTCGCTGGGGCTGTAGACCGGATAAGGGAAACCCGACCATTGTGCGGCATAGCGTGCCCCTTCCAGATAGCGGGGCAGACCGCTGGTTGTTCCACCGCGCGCTATATTTCCCATTCCTCCGCCCCAACGGACGGCATCGGCGCACACCACTCCCTTCTGTCTGCTTTCATTGCTCAGTACCACCATGCCGTAATCGTTGGTTCCTTTGTCAAATTCGAACGTGCCCAGATAAACCCAGGTGCCTCCTCCTATTTGCTGGTTGACCAGAAATTCGGTTACGCCTCCTTTATGGAATACCAGGTATTTGGCGTCACTTACGCTTTCGGGTAAAGTCTGATAAGTCACATAGACGGCATATTCTCCTGTTTCGGGAATATGGGGAATCCATTGAGCGAAGGCTTTTTCCGGTTTCTTCTCGGTGGGGGCGAAGCGTGCCGTACCTTCTTCAAAAGGATTTTGTCCGTCCTGATAGATCAATCGTTTTTTGGCGAATGCCGGAGTGGGGGCGGTTTTCCATTTGCCTTTCCGGCTTTTTATTTCCTGGTAGATGCAGCCTTGGGCATGGGTGTCATTGTCCACTATCACCTCATTGCGTTGCCAGTCGCGTTCACGAGGGGTGTAGACGATGGCTCCCGCATTCTCCAGCATGGGTATGATATAAGGTATGACGAATGACTGAGTGAACAAATCCTCTGTGGTGCCGAACAGGCGGGGGCGTTGCCATTCCCAGCTTCCTTTGTCGTTCTTGTAATATTTTCCGTGGCTTTGCCAGAGGGCGATGTGCCTGCCTTCCAGTCCTTTGCCGGCTGTAAAGGGGCGGGAGATGTTTTTCACCCACGGATCTCCTTTGTAATCTGTCCGTTGCCATAGGCGGCTTTTGTCCTGTTTCTTTCTCAGATAGTTGGGAATCAGGTCTTCGATAGGCTTTCCGTCGGCATAGATGGTGATATCGTAGTAGTTTACAGGGCCGGGAAGGCTTTGCTTGAGCAACCGGTAGATGGCTTCTGTATTTTCGGGAGTGAACGGCTGGTAGCCGAAGCTGCCACCGGCATATACGTTCAGTTCCTTTTGGTTATGATTGATTTCATAACGCTCCAGTTTGCACTTGCCTATGTGGGCGTAAGACGTTTCGTAACGGGTGAAGAAGGTTTCCAAACGCTGTTTCACGTTGGCGTCCAGTCCTTGTGCCGGAGCGCAGAGAATCCCCGTCATCAGGAGCAGGAGGGACATTACTGTTCTTTTCATATAGCTGGAAAACATAAATTCTTTCATTTAATGGTGCGAAGTTAGGGATTTTTGTTAGTATTGTCGTACTGACGAATCTATAATGAATCTAAATGAAACGAATTATCTTTAATTTCTGCTTCGTCCGGCTGCTGTTCCTATTTTCCCAGCCAGGCAGGGACACCCCGGAAACGGCAGGTTCTTTTCTGAAAGACCGGAAAAATCTGACTGTGGATGGACTGGGTGGTGATGTTGTCTTTCAGGGTGTAACGGCTGGTTTGAAACGGGAACTTGCCGGAATGTGAAGATGGAAAAGAACGGTTTTGAGGATGAAATTTCACGTAAGGAATGTGTCAAAGAACAAAAAGGTGGTATATTCTACAACAGCAGGGGTGGATTCAATCCACCCCTGCTGTTGAATGATACTGAATTTTACTCTGATGTTATTCTACTTTCCCGATGCTGAAGTTTTCAGGAAATTTTCCTTTGAAATTCTTATAATACAATTTGATCTCGCGCATATCCTTGTCCAGATCACCGCTGGGATGTATCACCTTTTCGGCTGTGATGCACTTTTTCTCGTAATCGATCGCTACCAATATGACAGGCAGTCCGGCTCCCTGGGCGATATAATAAAACCCTTTTTTCCAATTGGGATTGGCCTTGCGCGTCCCTTCAGGAGTGATAGCCAGATGGAATTTTTTGCTCGACTTGGCAATCTTGATCATCTGGTCCACCAATGAAGTCTTGCGGCTTCGGTCTACGGGAATTCCCCCCATCCAGCGGAAGATAGGGCCCAAAGGCCAGAAGAACCAGTCTTTTTTCATCATAAAACCGGTTTCACGGCCTATCGCTCCCATAAACAGTTTGCCTATGAACAAATCCCAATTTGTGGTATGCGGCGCGGCGCAAATAATATATTTGTCATAATCGGGAGCGGAAACTTTGGTCTTCCATCCCAATAGTTTGTAGTAGATAAAACCACAAATAGCTTTTTTCATTCTCTAAATCTTATGCTTTTGTAGCTTTAGCCAGTTCGTCCGCAACCACTTGTATTTCTTTGTTCAGGTCTTCATTCAGTTTTTTGTAGAACCCTTTTACGTTACCTGGTTCGGTGTGACTGATGCGGGTAATAAGCTTTATCACATTGTGTACCGAGTTGCAAACCACTTCACGGTTCACGCCTTCCATCAAACTGACTAAAAATAAATCACCTGCTATATTGGTTATTTTTTTCTTTAAATCTCTTCTACTTGCCATACATGTAATGTTTTAAATTAATACAAAATTCTAAATTCGCGGTAAAGGTAGCATTTTTATTTGTATACGTTTTCATATTTGCGAAAAAAGAGCGAAATTTGCACGTGAATTTCAAATGAGATTTATACACCTTTAAATAGAATAAATAGAATATGACTAAAAGTGCATTACAAATTGCCAGAGCTGCTTATCAGCCCAAACTCCCTAAAGCGTTGAAAGGCGCGGTAAAAGTAAAGGAAGGCGAACCTACCCAGTCTGTTGCAGATCAGGAAGCTATCAAAGCCTTGTTCCCTAACACTTACGGCATGCCGTTGATCCAGTTCGTTGAAGGCGAATCGGTCAATATGCCTGCTATCAATGTAGGTGTCATCTTGTCTGGTGGACAGGCTCCCGGCGGACATAACGTTATCTCCGGTTTGTTCGACGGTATCAAGGCATTGAACAAGGACAGCAAGCTGTATGGTTTCATCTTGGGTCCCGGTGGCTTGGTAGACCATAACTACATGGAACTGACTTCCGATATTATCGACGAATACCGCAATACCGGTGGTTTCGATATCATCGGTTCGGGACGTACTAAGCTGGAAAAGGAAGAACAGTTTGACAAAGGGCTGGAAATTATCAAGGAATTAGGCATCAAGGCATTGGTAATCATCGGTGGTGACGACTCAAATACGAACGCTTGCGTATTGGCGGAATACTATGCTGCGAAGAATTGCGGGGTACAGGTAATCGGTTGTCCGAAGACTATCGACGGTGACTTGAAGAACGAAATGATTGAAACTTCTTTCGGCTTCGACACGGCTTGTAAGACTTACTCTGAAGTAATCGGTAACATTCAGCGTGACTGTAACTCGGCCCGCAAATACTGGCATTTTATCAAGCTGATGGGACGCTCGGCTTCTCATATCGCTTTGGAATGTGCTTTGCAGGTTCAGCCCAACGTATGTATCGTTTCAGAAGAAGTGGAAGCTAAGAACATGTCTTTGGATGATGTCGTTACTTATATTGCCCAGGTGGTGGCTAATCGTGCCGCACAGGGAAACAACTTCGGTACGGTGTTGATTCCTGAAGGTCTGATCGAGTTCATCCCCGCCATGAAGAGATTGATCGCTGAATTGAACGACTTCTTGGCTGCTAACGCGTCAGAATTCGCATTGATCAAGAAATCTCACCAACGTGAATATATCATCTCCAAGCTTTCTAAGGAAAACTCGGAAATTTATGCTTCTCTGCCCGAAGGCGTTGCACGTCAGCTTACTTTGGATCGTGACCCGCACGGAAACGTACAGGTGTCACTGATTGAGACAGAAAAACTGTTGTCTGATATGGTAGCCGTTAAATTGGCTCAGTGGAAGGAAGAAGGCAAATATGTAGGCAAATTCGCCGCACAGCATCACTTCTTCGGTTACGAAGGACGTTGCGCCGCTCCGTCTAACTTCGATGCCGACTATTGCTACTCATTGGGTTACACGGCTTCTATGCTGATTGCCAATGGCAAGACCGGTTATATGTCTTCTGTACGCAATACGACTGCTCCTGCCGAAGAATGGATTGCAGGTGGTGTGCCTATCACAATGATGATGAACATGGAACGTCGTCACGGTGAGATGAAGCCGGTTATCCAGAAAGCGCTGGTGAAACTGGACGGTGCTCCTTTCAAGGCGTTCGCCGCACAGCGTGAGCGTTGGGCTGTTGAGACAGACTATGTATATCCGGGTCCTATCCAGTACTTCGGTCCTACAGAAGTTTGCGACCAGGCAACCAAGACCTTGCAGCTGGAACAAGGAAAATAATTTTTTCTTATTCCTATAAAATATAAAGAAAACCCATCGGGGCTGATTGTAAAACCATTCTCCCGATGGGTTTTGTTGCATGGTCTGCGGAAGCAGGTAAAGAAAAACAATTAAATAGGATAAAATGGTAAGAACGAAAAGCACACGTCCTGCTGCTGTTAAGAAAAAGACAGCCGCGAAACCTGTCCGCCGGACTACACAGCGGAAGGTGAAAAAGAAACCGCAAAGACAGATGCCGCCATGGCTTCGGTATGTCATTGCGGCTGTCGTTGCTTTTTTGTTCCTTGCCGCTTTTTATTATTTCTTCATTCGCCCTTATTCTTACCGTTGGAAGCCTTGCTATGGCTTTAAGGCATACGGGGTGTGCATGCCTTCGGGGTTCGGAGTGCATGGCATCGATGTCTCCCACCATCAGGGTGTCATAGACTGGAGGATGCTGGCGCAGACCCGGCAGGGAAAGTTCCCCATTCGCTTTGTCTTTATGAAGGCTTCGGAGGGAGGGGATTATGGAGACAAGGTTTTCCAGGCTAATTTTGATTCGGCGAGAACACACGGCTTCATCCGGGGGGCTTATCATTTTTACAATCCGAAGACCGATCCCATCCGTCAGGCCGATTTCTTTATCAACTCCGTCCGGCTGGATTCGGGCGACCTTCCTCCCGTGCTCGATATTGAGAAGAGGGGCAATGACGAGAACCAGCTTCGCCGTGACCTGAAACGGTGGCTGGACAAAATAGAGCAGCACTACAAAGTGAAGCCCATTCTTTATACTTCTTATAAGTTCAAGACCCGTTACCTGAACGATTCCGTTTTTAATTCTTATCCCTACTGGATAGCTCATTATTATGTGGATTCGGTGGAATACAAGGGGGAGTGGAAATTCTGGCAGCATACGGATGTGGGTACATTGCCGGGCATTCGCGGAAAGGTGGACTTGAATATTTTCAACGGCTCGCTGGAGGAATTGCAATGGATGACACTGAAGAAATAAGGAGGCATGGTTTGTTGTTCTTGAAAACTTTCCCTATATTTGCTTTATGAACTTACTACTCAATATTCTTTGGCTGATTTGCGGCGGATTTCTGATCTGCGTGGAATATATCCTTTCCAGCCTGTTGCTGATGGTGACCATCATCGGCATTCCTTTCGGTTTCCAGACCTTGAAGTTGTCCATGCTGGCTCTTTGCCCTTTTGGGCGGGAAGTGCGCAGTTGTCCCGGTGACGGCGGATGCCTCAGTGTGTTGATGAATATCATCTGGATATTTGTGGGAGGAATCTGGATTAGTCTCTCGCATCTGGCGTTCGGGGTGTTGCTCTGCATCACCATCATCGGTATTCCGTTCGGACTGCAACATTTCAAGTTGGCGGGTTTGGCGCTTACTCCTTTCGGAAAGGAGATTGTGTAACTATTATATTCCGACAGGATCATTTTGTGACTCCGGATGGAGGATTTTTATGTATGTTTATCCCTGTCTTACCTGGTTCTAATTTTCGGACAGAAAAACAAAAGGACAAAAGAGAGAGATACTCTGTTCTTTTGTCCTCCAATAGATCAATATCAATCTTGTGTGATGAGTGATGATCCCATCATTTTATTACGGATTGCCCTATTTGAAAGGGTCTTATTTCATGATAAGCTTCACAGCTGCCCAGTTGTTCTTTTCCCGATGATGCACGAATTCCATTCCCAGACTTTCCGCTTTCTCGCGGATAAAAGGAATATCCTGCACATAGAATCCGCTCATGAAGATTTCCGATCCCGGATGCATGCAGGCGGCATACCAGGGAAGGTCAGCCAGAAGAATATTCCGGTTGATGTTCGCGATAATCACATCAAACGGCGGGCGTCCTTCCAGCAGACGGGCGTCACCCAGTTCCACGGTGATGTTGTCTATTTGGTTAAGTGTTATGTTGTCTCTTGAATTGTTGACGCACCAGTCGTCAATGTCAATGGCTGTCACGGGGCCGGCTCCGCGCATGGAGGCCAGGATGGCGAGAATGGAGGTGCCGCATCCCATGTCCAATACCGATTTCCCTTTCAGATCGGCATCCAGCAGTTCGCTGATAATGGAACTGGTTGTTTCATGATGTCCTGTGCCGAAAGCCATCTGCGGATTGATCAGTATTTCATACTCAGTCTTCGGAGTATCTTTGTGGAACGTGCTGTGAATGCAGCAACGGTCACCGATGACGATGGGCTGGAAGAAATTCTTCTCCCATTCCTCGTTCCAGTTTTTGTCCTCTGCTTCTTTCACGGTGTATTCCACTGTGGTGCCGGGCAGGGGGAAACCTGCAACCATTTCTTTCAACGCTTCCTCGTCGAACAACTCCTGTTGGATATAGGCCTGTATGCCTCCTTCGCATTCCACAAAGCTTTCAAAGCCTATTTCTCCCGCCAGTGCGGACACTACATCGTTCACGGTCTCATTGCAGGGATGTGTGGCAAAGGTTACTTCTAAATATTTCATGCTGTTTTGGTTTATTTTATTACTTTACGGAGCAATGCCTCCATTTCATTCTTGAAGATTCCCGCTTCATGCACTTTCACGCCGTCCACATAGAAGGTGGGGACGTAATAATAATCGTACTGGTCGGCCAGTTCGGACTGTTGGGTTTCTTCTATCATTTCTATCTCTATGGGGCGGAATTCGGGATGTTCTTCTTTCAGTTCTTCAATGTAGCGCAACGCTTTCTTGCAGAACGGGCATCTTTCCTGATAAAACAATTTCACTGGTTTCATGATGGGTACATATTTTTAGGTTTATATTTCTTCGCACACCGGCATATCCATCCCTTTTTAAAGGGTAGTGTCAAAGATAACTTCTTTTCGTTACTTTCACAAACAAACCATCCGGCTTTTTGTTTCACACTGTTTTTTCTTGCTATAAGGTTGGATGCGGAAATAATTCAATTGGCATTTTTCCCTTCTCCGGTTTCTTTTTTCCGGTTTCAGCATCTTTTTCTTGCTTTTCTTTCTTGTAATCTCTAAATTTGAAACAGAGTTGAAAGAATCGTTAACTTAATGATAAATTTGTTTAATTTATGTAGGACGTATTCTTGAATCAGTTCTAAAGACAGGGGATAATGAATCACTTAAAAGGGAATAGATTATGAGTTTATTTTATAAAGAAGAACACACTACTTGTTATCATTACACAATGCTTGCATCTGCAAACTTTCAGATACTTCATTTTAACGTGAGCCATTTGCCGCAGCTGATAGAGGTGGACCGGTCGGTATTGATTTTCCTTTTGTCCGGCGAGGCGCGGGTTACTTGTAACAACTATAGAGACCGGCATCAGCGTGAGGGGGAAATGCTGCTGCTTCCCTGTAACAGTTGCTGTTACGTTAAAATAATAAAAGAATGCACTATTATAAGCTGCTCGTTTCTGCCCAACGTTGATTTTTGCAGCAGCTTTTCGTTCCATGATCTGGCCAGGTATATACCGGAAAATTATAGCTATGATTTTCCCGTGCTGCCTGTACGCGAGAGGGTGGCCCAATGCATGACCTTGCTGAGGCAATGTTTGCAGGATGGGGTGAGTTGCGCTCATTACCACACGTTGAAAGAGCGGGAACTGTTCATCCTGCTGCGTGCCTATTATAGTAAGGAAGAGCTGGCGGTCTTTTTCTTTCCTTTACTGGGAAAGGATGTGGACTTTAAAGATATGGTGCTGATGAATTACCGTTCTGTCCGGCATATCAATGAATTTGCGGAATTGGCCCACATGAGTACGGACACTTTCAAGCGTCGTTTTAAAGATGCTTTTGGCGAGCCTGTGCACAAATGGATGACTCAGCGTAAAGCGGAATTGATATACAGGGACATTGTGCTGGGACAGAAAACATTTGCGGAGATATCTATAGAACATGACATGTCCTCGCAAGCTTATTTGAGTACTTTTTGTAAACGGCATTTTGGAGATACACCGCAGAATTTGAGGGAAAGCAGTTCGTTTGATACGGTCTTAAATTTACAAACTTAGTCTTGTTTGCGCTGAAATTGTAAACCTTTGCACCAAAATAATAAGTCTTGCTTGACTGGAAACAAGTAATTTTGCCGGCGGGGAATAGAAAGAGAATCGCATTGTCTTTTCTTAGGTGACATGAGGGTCTCTGATGTACTGTTCGGATCTTTCTCCAGACTATAAAATACGGTAAATGAGAAGAGTTTATATTGTTTCAGTGTTAGCGGTTGCGCTGTTTGTGGTCAAGACATCGGCGCAGAATACAGCGGTCAAAATCAATGGACTTTACGGGCTGGCTACGACTTTGAATGCCGGTGTGGAGATGGCCTTGAATGATCAAATGACAGTGGAGCTGGCTGCCGCCTATAATCCTTGGACATTCAGTGACGATAAAAAGATGCGTTTCTGGCTGGTACAGCCTGAAATGAAATACTGGTTTTGTGAAAAGTTTGAAGGCCATTTTGCCGGGTTTCATCTTCACGGGGCGCAATATTTCGGAGGATTCGGCAAGAAACGTTACGATGGCTACCTGGCGGGAGGAGGCTTCACCTATGGTTACGACTGGATACTTTCCCCTCACTGGAATCTTGAAGCGGCTTTGGGCATAGGCTATGCTCATCTTTGGTATAAGGAAAGTGAGCGCATTCCTTGTATGAAATGCTATGAGCGCAAGCGTAAGAATTATTTCGGACCTACCAAAGCGGCGGTATCCATTGTCTATCTCTTTTGAATTTGATGTGGCGTATGAGGAAGAAGAAATATTTATATGGTTTGATTGTAGGGCTTGTGGCGGTAGGATTGTTTGCCGGATGTGCTGTCACCGGACAGCCGTTGGTCGAGAGAAGAATGACTACCGGCCCGTATATCCTGACGCCTGACAGCACCAACCGGCTGCAACTGGATTTTGTCTTTCATATTCCGGAAAACTATATAAAGAAAAGAAACCGGCTGATTGTCACGCCGCAATTATGTCATGGACCGGAAGTGAAAGAGGAGTATCTGCCGGTGGTGCTGGACGCGCCTGTCTTCCGTCAGAAAATGCTTCGAAAGCAAGTGCTGGAGCAGGAGACCGATCCTTATGAGGCATACGTACGGAAGCCGGAACGGGGAAATCAAGCCTTTCACTTGCCTTACAGGCAGACGGTACAGCTGCCCGAAGGAGTGGAGAACGGACGGATAGTGGCGGTGGTCACTACGGATGGATGTGGGGCTTGTACAGGGCTGGACACGGTTGAGGTCGCCTCTATTCAGAATCTGATCCCATTGACGGAGGACACATGGCGTCTGCCGGTTGAAAAGCGGGAGTTTGTGGTGCGTCCCAAAGTAAGGGAAGGAAGTGGGGAAGCCCGGTTGCAGTTTGCTATCAATCAGTCGGATATAGACTTGTCAATGGGAGATAACCGTCAGGAAATGGAGGGGATGCTTCATACCTTGCAACCGATTGTGGAGGATACGCTGGCGGTGCTCAATGCCGTCACTATCACTGGGCTGGCCTCTGCCGACGGCTCGTCGGCATACAATACGGCACTGGCACGTAACCGTGCCCTGTCCGCAAAGAACTGGCTTGCCGGAGAGTTGGATCTGGATGCTGCCGGGCGGCAGGTGTTCCGTGTCAGCTCCCGTCCCGAAGGGTGGCAGCCGGTACTGCTGGCCATGACTGCCGCCGGAGACAAAGACTCGGTGGCGGTAAAGAATATACTGGAGACTTATGGAGACAAGGACGAGGATGTGCACGAACGGTATATCCGCCGCCTTCCCTGCTGGAACCGTATCAAGAAAGAGTATTTACAAAAGGACCGGAAGGTGGCTTATATCTATACATATACGATGAAAAGTTTTACAACCGATGCTCAGTTGCTTGCTTTGTACGAGTCTCGTCCCGATGCTTTCAATGAAGAAGAGTTGTTGCGGGTAGCGGCTTTGAAAAAGGGCGGGGAGGAAAAGATGGAAGTATATCGTACCATTCTTACCTACTTCCCCCAGTCGGAAGCGGCGGCTAGTGATTATGCCTCTATTTTGATCAATGAGGGGAGATTGAAGGAAGCCAGAGAGGTGTTGACCTCCTTGGCGAAACATTCGCCCCTGGTGACAAACATGCTGGCGGCTACCCATGCGTATGCCCATGATTATGAGAAGGCGGCGGAGCTGCTTCAGAATATCGACTTGCCTTCTGCCAAATACAACTTGGGGCTGGTCAAGGCGCGTCAGAGGAAACTGCATGAGGCTTATGCGCTGCTCAAACCGTTTGTCGACCTGAACAGTGCCATCATAGCGCTCAGTGTGAATGAGAACAACCAGGCGGAGAAAGTGCTGGAGCGGCTGGACGACGAGTCTTGCAAGGCGGAGTATGTCCGTGCGCTGCTGGCGGCCCGTTTACATAAGAGGAGTGAGTTTTACAACCACCTGGAGGCGGCGTGCCGTGACAACCGTCTGCGTAAGCGTGCGGTCGATGAGCCCGACTTTGTACCCTATAAAAAAGACAGCCGGTTCAGGATGCTGGTTCATAGAAAATACTAAAGACGGTTAGAGAGGATGAAAAAGATGGTTGGTATGCTTCTTGGGTTGATGCTGGTGTGCTGTTCGTGCCTGCGCGATGAGATACGTCCCTGTCCGCCTTTGCAGGTAAGCATCGGGGTAAAGGACAAGAACTATTTCAATGTGGACGATGTGGAAAGACAGGGGCTTGCCTCCCGGCTGGATGAGGATTTGCCTTTCCGTAGCTATGTATCTACGCTTTACTGTGCTTTGTATGAGTTGGAAAGTGGCGAAAAGGTGGAGGTGAAGCCTCACATGGAGGTGGACAATGAGGAGAAGATACAGCGGATTACCTTTTCGGACCGGTTGCCGTTTGGTAGGTATCGGATGGTGGTATGGGGGAACCTGCGCGACGAGCGCCCACTGGAAGGCGATGCTACCGATGCTTGTCTGGAAGAGCATGACGCCTCTTTGCAGGACATTTATGTGGCGGCGGACACGTTGGAGTATGGCTATGCCGCCTACCGCCATACGGTGGAGCTGGAGAGAACCAAAGGAAAACTGATTGTGTTGGCGGAGAATATGCCTTTTCCGGTGGCAGCTTCGGTCAAGGAGGTCAGCCAAGTGTATAGTTTTGTGCAAAGCGATTTGCAATATGACGAGGCGATTACCCACCGGACGCATACGCCGTGGGAAGATCCGTACCGGATGCTCACCGAAACGCTGATGGGACCTTCCGTAGAGGAGGACCGGTCGGTGTTGGAAGTGGACTTTCTTCCGGAAGAACCCGGAGGGGGAAGGGCGTCGCCGGAAAACATTCATATCACGATAAACCGCAATGAACTGGCGGTGGTGAAGTATGTATTTACAGGCAAGGGGTTTGAAATATACGTATTGGTGAACGACCGGTGGGAAGCGCAACATAATATGGATATAGATTGACTATAACAGTTCATTTCATTTATAATTAAAAAATAAAAGTATGAGAAAAATTAATTTGTTCAGTGCCGCTGTATTGCTGGCACTGGGGGCATCTGTTGCATCATGCAGCGATGAAAGTGGTCTTGTAGACAACTCGAAAGTGGAAGTTCCCGAACTGAAAGGGGAGCAGGAAGTGGTGTTGAAAGTAGCCAGTGCGGGCGATGGACTGGTGTCTCGCGCAGGACGTCCTCTGTATAGCTCGGAAGCGGCTCAGAAGATTGACAAGGTGAAGATTGTCATTGTAAAATGTGAACCGGGTAATCCTAGTTCTACTTACACTGTAGTTGCCTCAAAGCTGATAGAGGATTGGATGAATGTCAGTCAGGATTATGCCACAGGAGGACACGGAAAACAATACACATGGAGATTGGGCGCGGATGAAAAATTGCAATATAATGAGGATTCGAATGATACTTACATGGTATATGCCATCGGGTACACCAATGCCGGATTGTATAAGACGGAATTAGATAAATTTGAAAAATTAACAACTGGTGATTTTAATTGGGTCACCTCTGCATTAACAGCTGAGAACTTGAAAGTCCTTGATTTAGGAGAAGAAGTCTTTGCCGGTTCTTTGGAAAATCTGACGATAGACAAAGATGGAAGCTTCACCATTACAACGGGGGGAGAAAATGTATTGACTTTGCATCGCCAGGTATCGGGTATTACCGGTTATTTCACTAATGTACCTACTTTCCCGGCAGGAAGCCAAGATAAAGTTTTAAATGCTGACCCAGAGAAATATAAAGCTTATATCCAAGGTTTAAAACTTCAGCTGGTTTCTTCCAATGCTAATGATCAAATTATCTTTGCCGGTTTTAATTCAAGTTTTCAAGAAACAGGTAAAGATGTGAAGTATATCGTGAATGGTTCACAAACAATTAGTTGGGATAGTAATAATGGTGGCCTTAAAACTAAATTTGATGAGCCTAATCAATCTATCGATGCTTACAAAATCTATGAAATAAATTTGGGTTCTTGGTTCCCCCAAGGAGATACTTCTGGAGATGGTTATCTAGGTACGCTGGATGCTTATGATGAGCAAGGTAACCCTAATGATAACTGGGTAAGCCCTTATGGAAGTGGAAATACAGTTGATTTCCAACCGGGTTCTGTCTTTGCCGGTAAGTTTGTGATTCCGTTTACCAAAGTGCCCAATACCAAAACATTGGAATTGCAGTTGGTGGCAACTAGGGAATTGCCGGCTACTGCTAGTACAGGCGATGCCACTTCTTTAGCAGACAGTCCTATTGTAGCAGAAGGTACCATCATCAAATCATGGAGAATCAATCTTTCTTCCACTGATGAACAGCTAGGTACTACCGCTGCCTCCAACCATGTGGAAGTAGTAAACGCGAATGGTATCCCGGCTGTATTCGATGGCAATGGTTATGAGGAAAAATACGATTCATACAGTATTGTCCGCAACCACCTGTACGGAGTCGGAGTGAAATCTACCGACGGTTACGATCCCGGCAAAGACAAACCGGAAGATTTGTCTAAAGGCCAGACTTTGATTCTGAAAGTCAATGACAACTGGGAATTGATACACAAGATGGAGATTGAATAATCCGTCCCCTTTTTGAAACAGGTTTTATGGTATCGGAAGAAGCTTTTTCTTCCGGTACCATGAATTCTATAAAGAAAACCGATTGAAGAAAGATACCATTAGCCGAAAGTTACGAATGAGAATATTAGTCTATATCCTTATGTATGGAGTCTTACCCTTTGTATGCCTGTCTTGCACAGAAGACATTCAGCCGGAAAAGGATAAGAAGCACGAGGCCGTGTTGTGGCTGGACTTTGGAGCGGAAGGAGCCGGAAAAGGCGGACGCAGTGTCTTGTCCAGTGCCGAGCCGTTGCAGCATGTCACCACTGCCTGTCTGTATATCTATAAAGGAACCGGGGATGATGCACCGCTGGTGGCTTGCGAGAATTTGGGCTGGATAGAAGGGACTTATACGAAGAAATACAAAATACGCTATATGCTGGAGGAAGGACAAAGCTATACATTGATGGCGGTAGGAATGGACAAGGAATCGGCTACTGCTTACCAATGGCCGGCGTTGCCGGACGAACCGTTGCCCGGTGATGTGAAGCTGGGAACTTCCAAAGTCATGTTCAATGAAGAGGGAGGGGCGAAGCTCGCTAACCTTGCGAAATCCGAGTTTTTTGTGGGAACGGCTCTCGCTGTTTATCAAGGAGGAGTGCTCATGCAGCAGCATACCGGCAATGCCGACACCGGCAACGAAGTGCGGATAGAAATGAAACGCCGCAATGCCGGTATTCTGCTGTATGTGAAAGATATACCTTGTACCATTGATGGAGAAAGAACCACCCGCATGGAACTGGTGCTGGGCAGCCAGCAACGCAGCGAACTGGTGCTGCGCCGCAAAGAGGCTTCCACATCTACCCCCGAAGAGGTGGTCTTGGAGGAAACCGGAGCCACCTTTGCCTCCGGCAGCGAGATCTTGATGAACATCCCTTTCCCCTCCGAAGGCTATGTGGAGAACGGCACGTACCAGATTGCGTCTCCCGCCCCGGGAAGCGGGGTGCAGCGATTGCCCGATACCCTGTTGAAGGGCGTGTATCTGTTACCCCTTGAAAGAGAAAGCGGCGCCACGGACGCTACGCTGACCTTGCATATCTATGGAGAAAACGACAAGCTGCTGAAAAGCTTTCCCGTGCAGGAGAAAGACGGAAAGGCGGTATTCGATGTGGCAAGCAACCACATTTACAGCATCGGCATCAAATGGATGGATAACAACACGGAGAACGATGCCCCCATCAGTTTGTCGGGAGATAAGATCATCCTCGATGTAAAGGACTGGGAGGAAGTGACCGACGAGGTAATCTTCCCCAATCCCGATGCGCTGGCAGGACTGAAACCGGAATTTAATCCGAATAACTATATTTTCAATTCCATAGACCACACCGACATTATCATTAATGCCGTATTGCCGGATGACAACACCGACAATTGGAACGTGACGATACTGAATGTGGGTGCGGACGAGCAAACGACGACCAACTGCGACTGGCTATGGATACGGCCTTATGGTTCGGAGGATAACTGGGAGCACAGTTATTCCTCCCCTGTGCCTACTTCCAAGAAGATGGAGCTGTTCATGAACCATTATGCGGTGAAAGCTCCGTATGCGGAAAAACCGGCCGGAAGCATTACCGCCAAGGATATCCGGCAGGATTACCGTACCGCCCGTATATTGCTGACTGCCGGTGGGCATTCTTATCCCTTGAACATACGCCAGTATAATGCCATCACCGTGAAGTATTGGAATGAGGAAGAAAAGAAGGATTATTATGCCGGTTTCTCTCGCTTGGATTATGGGGATGAATATGATTGGGAGAGTGGAATGAGTCTGCGAAAAGCCGAAGTGCATGGCTGGGGATATTTTGAATCAAAAAACGACCTTTGTTATGTAGGATATAAGTGGAGTGACTATGATGGCTTGACAAATTGGGAAAATATAGAAAAAAAGGATGCATGGAAGAGTGTTTGGAAAGGATCCGCCTTGCAGATCTGTCATCATCCGTTTAAGGAAGTCAGCGGAAACGCCCTTGTGGAATCTACCGCGCAAGATGCTTGCTGGTTCTTTCCTTCTATCGGGGAGATGGCCGGACTTATCTCCATGGATAAGCCACTCCGTCCGGATAATCAGGAGGTATTGAACCTGCGGCGGGATGAGTATTATTGGAGCTCTTCTCCGGATGGAATAGGGTATGACTCTTATCGTATCAAGGCGGACGCTGCCGGAAAATGGGAAGATGTGGACAGAGGGGGCAGAAATGGGTGGAACGGCCCCTATATCAATCTGCATTATTTGCGGCAGGCATGTCGGTTGAAGTAATCAGGATGTAAAAAAGAAAGTGGAAGTAAGGATATGAAGAATGGAATAATCGGCAATCCGGTGTTTGGGTTGTGCACACTGATACTGTGGTGTCTTGCATTTACTTGCTGCACGGACGACTGCATGGAAGAGACCGGAGGCAGCAACTATGCGCAAGGCAGGGAAGTGGCGGTTTGCCTGGTACAGGCGGAACAGCCGGTCATTGTTACCCGTGCGGCAGGCGGAAATGAAACAACCTTGGAAAATGTGGCGTTGTTCATATTCAAGGCCGATGGCATCCTGTTGTCCTCCTTGTCGCAAAACCTGAACGGAGCGAATTTTGTCAATTGTTATTTGCCCGAAGGCAGTGCTAAAGTCTGCGCGGTGTGTAATGCCGAAGACCCTGCCGCCCTGATAGAGACGGTAAAGTCTGCGGGAGGCACCGAACAGGCTTTCCATGACCTGACTGTCACTACGGAAACCATAGCGGGTGTATATCGGGAAGGGTGCTACGTCATGTCGGGGAGCACCACCGAGAACGTGTCGGTCACCAATATCGGCAACCCCAAGACCATCACAGTTCCCATGGTCCGCCTGGCGGCTTATCTGGATTTCACCATCCGATTTGATCCGCAGATGCCGGGCGAAAACTTTAAAATCAGCAAGGTGACAGCCTGCAACCTGCCCCGCAGGAGTCGGATTGTGGAGACGGAGCAGGTCGATACGCTGGTGTCCTGCACAGAGGATGCCGTCTATCAAGATTCCCAGACCGGTGCGGCTGCCGATTACTTCTCGGAGCGTCTTGCCGTCACTCGCGACGCGGTGGATGCGGATACCTATCGCACCTCCCTGCGCATGTTTGAAAACCGGAGGGGAGGGATTACCGACGAAAAAGGAAACACAACCTATTGGCCTGAACTGGTCGCTGAAAAAGATAAATGGCTGCGGCAGATTCGCAAGAAGAAAGTCATGGAGAAAGAAGGATTTCACGCGGCCACTTACCTGCTGATAGAGGGCGTGTACGAACAGAACCAGCACACGGTTTATGAAGTGAAGTATTATGTGTATGTGGGAAAGGACAACTACAAAGACTTCAATGTCCTGCGCAATCACAAATATACGTGTACCGTCACCATCCGTTCGGTGAATGAGGTAGATAGCCGGATTGAGTCCGGTCTGATTTCCGAAATGAGCATCTACCCCTCCCTGAAGGACGACGAGAAGCTGGATGCGCATTGCAATGCCACAGAGATTTTGCTGTACGCTCCCGAAGCCTGGGAGATGGAGGTGTCGGCCCCCGACCGGACTCCGTGGCTGGAATTGTCCACTTCCGCCTGGTATCAGCCCGCCATGCTGGGAGAGCCCCATGCGCAGGGAAAGAAAGCCTCCTTCCGCCTGTCGGGCAATGCCGGGTTGCAATACGTCTATATTCATACGGATGAGTATGTGCCCGATTTGGACAAGCCGGAAGATAATATCCACCACCTTGCCGACCGGCAGGGAACCATACGCTACCGCTCGGGCGACAAGGAGTGGAAGACATACACTGTCACCCAACAGCCCGCGCAGCTGGTGGTGCTTGAGATGTACGACGCCAACAAGGTGCAATGGATAAAGGATGTCTATTATGTGGAGCGGAAACTGGAGAAAAAGAACATAGAATGGGGCTTTCTGACGTATTGGAGCCTCACCATGGACAACCTGATTTCTACCGGACAGTGGGACGGGCTGTCCAATACCCGCAAGCTCTACCAGATGGCTCTTTATGGAGACAAGGAAGCGCCTCCCGGCTGGCTGGCCGATTTTCCGGGTGACGAAGAACCTGCCTATCCGGCTTATACCGCAACCGGCATCTTGCCCGATGATGTGGCGGTGGGCTATGCCGTGAACAAGAACCGCGACCGCAATGGCAATGGAAAGATAGATTACGATGAGGTGTTGTGGTATATGCCTGCCATCTGCGAGTTGCAGCAACTGTATGAAGCCCTGAAAAGCTATTCCGGCACGGATGCGCTGTTCGATTCGTCTACCGAGAAATTCCATTCGTCCACACCGTCGGCGGCAGGACCCGATGCCGAGAACCCCGGGCGCATGTATTACCTGAAGATGGCGGATGGCGACCGTTCGCTGGCCATGCGTAACCGCCAGTACAATGTGCTGTGTTGCAGGCGGCGGGGCGGATGGCGAGGCAATGAGAACGCAGGGGGCGGAGGAACGGTGGAACTGCCGGACGGTGGATGGAACGAAGACCATGATGTGTTACCCAAGTCTGTTACTGAAAATAAATAAAGATAGAAAATGATGAAACCTGTTTGTTGGATCGTTGGAATAATGATTCCTTTCTTGCTGGCGGCGTGTGAAGAGAAGCGTCCGCTTGCCGGTGGGGGGGAACCCGGCTCATTGACTTTCAAGGTGATGAACCGGACAGGGACGGAGACGGTTGCCTCTCCTTCGGTGGGGCAGGGGGTACGGCTCTATGTGGCCGACCGCCGTCCGGAGATGAATGACTGTCCGCTGTATTGTCCGCAGGAGTGGCGTTACGATTTGACCACCGGCGGCGGAGCGGTCACTTACACGTTGAGTGATATGCTTCCCCAGTGGTATAAGATGGCTTTTATCTGCGCTCCGCAGTTGGACGGTGTGTTCCCGTCTATAGAAGACCATGATTTTACTCATTTATATATTGATTATTCTCCCGTTCTGCAGCGTAAGGTCCAGCAACCTGCTGAAGATTTAGCCGTGTACAGACAGGTGATGGACCGGTGGCTCAAGGCGGGGGAAACGGCATTGACGGAGGATGTCGTCCTGTCCCGTCTTACCGGAAGGCTGGTGATTGACATGGGGATTCTGAAAGACCAGTTCGAGCATCCGGTGGAAAAGATAGAGGTGCGGTTGAGCGATATCCTGTCCCGTCTTTACCTGCGCGATGAGGCGCAAGGGCTGATTCTGGCGGACCATCCGCAGAATTATGTATATGGCGGCGAAGCCGTGGAGTGGGACAGTGACGCCCCTTACTCCATCTGCATGAACCTGCTGCCTCAGCAGCTGACGGGCGGCTCCATTCACGTATTTTATGCCGACGAAAGCCTTCCACCTTCCGTCTTTCCTTTGGTCGACGAGGAAGGCCAATCCTTTGTTTCCGTGAAGCGCAATACCATCACCACCCTTTATTTCAACGGTATGGAAGATTCCGAATTTGAAGTGCGTTATGCCGGGTTCAATGAAAACGACGCCCACATCGGTGTGGACGATGACCGATGGGACGGATGGCAGCCTTTTGATCATCCGGCAGCCACCGGCGAAGCGGAGGGGGCATATATCATCGACTATACCGTGGGCGGTGGAACATCCTTGTCGGCCCGTGCGGGGGGGATGCCCGACCGCCGCATACAGTCGCTCATTTATTTACTGTATCAGAAACAGCAGAAAGAGGAGTACCGTCTGGTCAAAAAACGCCGGATTCCCGACATTCCCGGGTCCTGTTGGCCGCTGAGCCGTGAAAACGGGATGACTTGGGCGCAGCGCGAGGCCTTGAAAGACACACTGGTGACAGGCCATGCGTACAGGGCGGTATTTGTAGCGAATACCGACAACCATTTCCTGGCAGACGGTGTCACCGCCGAGCAGGTGCTTTTTCAGGTGGATTTGCCTGTCGGCGAAAACGATGGCAGTCTGTATTCGGACGCGCGTCTGGTGCTTCCCTCCCGGGCTTTTACGGACGAGAACATGTTTTACCTGGCGGTGGCGGACATTGTGCAGGATGCTTCCGACCCGCACCGCGTGCCTAGCAATTGCGGGGTCACGTTGCAGCGGATGGTCACGCGGACGGATGTGAAATGCAGTTCTGTGCCCGGAGATGATGCGCTCGGAACGCTGATCCAATCCGGAGTCTATGTCGAACTTCTGCAAGCGGGCGGCGCGGTACACGATGGTTACCAGGCGGAGGTTTCCAAGCTGCTGGCTGATGGGTTTATGCTGAGTGGGGAATTTCTTATTCAAACAGGGGAGTTCAAGAATTTGGTTAAAGAGGGCTTGAATGCCGTTTTAAGTACGAAGGAAGGAACGTCTCCCGACGCCATGACGATAGGCGGACGGATACAGGCCGGGCTGCTGGCCGATTTGAAATCCTCTTCTCCCGCCACGTTACCGTGCTTTGACTGGACATCGGCGCAGACGGCCACGATAGGTTATGCGGAAGGTACACGTGCCAATGAACTCAGTTTTGACAGGGTGGCGGCCTACAATGCCGCTTATGACTCCCGTCCGGCGGTTTATCCCGTAACGGAAGGGGCTTTCTCCATCTGTTCCTTGGGGTCCAATCCCGGGGAGACCGCCCAGAACCGACTGGTTTCAGTGACCTTGAATCACGGGGTCTTATTGGCCGGCATCCCCGTTCAAACCAACCAAGGGGGTAACGAGTGGTATGAGGTGCAATGCCAGCCGTTTGCCGAATTACATTATGAAGGTTCGGGAATGAGCGTGCCGGATGGGACCAGAACCTTGAAGGTGACGATTGACTGGGAGGCCGTATTGAATTTAGAGCATGAGGTGCCTCCTCCGTTAACGGGCTATGAAGCGTTCCGGACGGCACTGGATGCTAAAATAGCCGAAGTATATCCGGGCAATACCCTGAACAGGTTCCAACTGGCATTGCCTTATCCTAACCTGTCGGTTCAGGACACCTATCGGTGGGTGCACAGCTGGACGACAACCAAGATTAATCAGTAAAAACGAAGATAGATGGATAAAATGATCAACTTACTGAGTGTGCTGTTCTTTTGTGGCATTCTTCTTGCCTCTTGTCAGGACGAGGAGATACCGGCATATTCCGATGTGTCCAGAGCCGCTTCAGATACTAAAACTACATATACCGGGGGAAGCTTGAAACAAAATGCCGATGGCACGTGGCAGGCGAGTTCCCGTGTCCCTCTGATAGGTCCCGGGCGCATTGTCAATCTGGTAGGAAACGGCTTGCTCAGCGCCGTGGGTTCGGGAGATTGCAAACTGGGGAATCTGATGGATATTGACCTTACGAATGCGGCGTCTTTCAGTGGATCGCTGCTGGCGGTGGAACTCGGTGTTCCGATTGTTTCCGTCAAAGATATGTACCGCGTGTACAAGGCCGGACAGAAAGCCGGATTCATTTACCGGCCGAATGCCCAAAGCGGCAAGCTCTTGGGAGCGGAGGTATTGAAGGGCTTTTGGCTGGAGTTTTATAGAGAGGGGGTAAAGGTGGGTTCGGCCGCTTCGGGTGGCGGCTCGGGAGGAGTGCTGGGCCTGGACTTGCTCACACTTCCAAGGGGGATTTGGAGTGTGAGATTGCCGCTACTTGTGACGCGGATTTTGATGAGGTGAGAATGGGGACGATCAAAGTGGATGTGAACCTGCTGGATGCCATTGAGGTATGCTATGCATTCGTGGGGGATAATCCCGAAATTCCGGCGGTGACCGGAAATTCTTGGTTTGATGACGGGGCAGGACTCAGTGTTCCCGATAAATTTAATGTGGTAGATGCGGAGAATGTGATTGATCCGGACAAACATGCTACGTATGAGGATTTTATTGTGAGCCCTTCTCATTCAGTGACGGTGGATTTCGGAAAAGATATTCCGGCAAATTACGAGGTAGGTTTCTATTTTAAAGGATCTGAACTCCTTGGCCTGGATGTGCTTGCAGGCAGTACATCGCTTTCGTCTTATTCATCGGAAGGAGAAAAGTTGCAGACAGCGGGCGGCAACCTGTCTGTGTTAAGTTTGAAATTATTGTCGGGTGGCCGACAGAAAATAAACATGGTAGCCCAGAATCCTTTCCGGCGGGCGAAACTTCACTTACCGGGGGGAGTGAAAATAGGTGGTGGCGAGATTTACAATGCCTATCTGCGTAAACCGGTAGAGCTGGACCCCACCAACTTCTTCTCCATGGCCGGGGGGGAAACCACACGGAATTATTATAATCTGCCTGTGCCGCAGAAGGGGACTGTGACGTATGAGCTGGTGGAACAGCCGGCAGGCGCCTCGGCCGCTGTCTCTCCGTCCGGTAAACGGGTGGTGGGCATGCGTGTGCCGGGCGATTACAAGATACGCGCCACGTATCGTATCCACATAGACGGCACCGAGCATCCGGACAAGGAACTGGTGCAAGAGGTGGTGGTGACAAAAACGGTGGCTGCTGCCACCACGTGCAACCAATGGATTACCCATACAAGCCGTGGGGCGGTGGTCACTTCACCGGTGGATCATGGCAGCGGCTGTCTGCTTTGTCTGCCTTTGGGAACGGAAGGGGTGAACAATATCGTGGACGATGATTATACCAATTACCAGACCTATACGGGCTTGCTCGATTTGGCGTCGAATATTCCCGTGACAGCCATCCGGATGGATACTCCCGTCACTCCTTCGCAGGAAGGCGGCAGGGTGCGTACCGGCTTTGTGCTGCAAGCCTCGAAGAAGTTGCTCAACCTGGGCGCGTTGCAATTCTTCCGCATCCGGCTGTACAAAGGCAATACGGAGGTGGATAAAGGAACGGCCGATGAAAACGCTACGGTATCAGTGGGGTTGCTGGGCAGTGATGAAGGAAAGATACGCTATAGCATAGAAACCGACCGGGAGTTCGACCGCATCGAACTATGGACTTCGGGAGTGCTGGATTTGGGACTGGTGAAGCAGTTGCGCATCTATGGGGCTTTTTATGAGCCGGCTGATGCGGCGGACTGTGAGAACCTGTCCATAGGGGATGCCTGCATGGAGATGATGAATCCCGTCAATGCAGGGCTGGATATTGACTACGAGCATCTGGAACTGGGTTTCGGCCTCTTGGGAGTAGGCAATGTGTTTGCCGACCTGGAGCATATCCTGGACGGTGACAAAACATCCGGTGCGCTGAGCAATACTACCTTGGGACTGCTGTTGGGTTCCACCATGGCATTGCGCTTCCATCCGGTAGAGGGTAATCAGACCGTCGGCGTACTGCTGAAAACCACCGGCTCCATAGCGAATGCCGATGTGATAAGCGCCATGACGGTGAAACTCTTTCACGGTTCGGTGCCGATAGCCGACACCGGAACAGGGGGAGTGGCGGATGTCGATGTCATTTCGCATGGAGGATATACCACCATCGAACTGACCCCCTTTACCACGGTGGACCGGGTGGAAATCACCACCGGTTCGCTCTTGTCCGCTTTGAAGGACGCCAAGGTGTGTGGTGTGTTCCTGCGTCCCGATACGGACGGGGACGGCATTCCCGACTGTGCGGAAGACGAAGGAGAGGACGAGTCGGAAGACCTTGCCTATGTAGGCATATCCGAACATCAGTGCGAAGCGCGTGACGCTGCCGGAGCGAGGACAGGCAAAGGCACGGTGAGCGTGTACGTGTCGGGCGGCAAGCCGGGTACCTCCTATACCTTGTTCTATTATGCCGTGGAAGGTGTGGAAGCCGACGGACAGCAACGCACGGTGACGGTCCCCTTGCAGGAGAAAAACGGGAAAAGATATTTTGAACTGGAATTGCCGGTGGGTGAGTATTATATAGGTATAGGAGATGCCTCTCCGCAGGGAAGGGCGGTGTATAACGGTGCTCATGCGGTGGTGCATCCTCTGCAGACTCTCTGGCTGGGGACGGTGGATACCGGCTGGAACACGTGGGGCAATTGGTCGGAAGGCAGTCCATGGGGATGTACGGATGTCATTATCCCGTCTCCTTCGGATTCCCCGGCGATAGCGTGGTTCAACGAACAGCACCCCGACGCCACTCCGTTGCGTTTCGGGGGACGTTATCCGGTATTGGCGGAGCAAGCCGAAAACCAGTGTGCCGGCATTCATTTTGAACCGGGTGCCGAGGTGGTGCATACCCATCGCCTCACGTATGACGCCGCCTGGGTGGACTTTATCCTGCCGGGAGGCGGTTACCGTTTGCTTTCCGCCCCGTTGAAGGAGATGGCTACAGGCGATCTGTTTGTGGGGACACCGACGGGCGGCACTTCTGTGCCCGATACTTATTTTACACGCTGGACGGATGCCAATTATCCGGTAAACCGTTTCTATCCACGTATTTACCAGCGTTTCTGGAGCAAGTCCACTTATGGGATGACCGCTTCCAACACCCCCACAGCCGTGGGACCGGGAGAAACCCATTGGACTGCGCCGTTCAATGCCGTGCGGCAACGCTATGACATGGGTTGCGGTTTTTCCGTCCGTCCCGGCGCCGAGACGGACAACGGACAGTACACTTTCCTGTTGCCTAAATACCATTCCCAATATTGGTATTACAAACCGGACGGAAATCCGACCTCCATTTACGAAGACCTGTCGGTAGCCACGTCGGACGATGCAGCCATCCGGACGGGGCGCGGCGGGCGTTTTATCTATGAACCGGAAACAGGCACGCCTGCCATGCCGGTATCCGTCGAACTGAAGAATGAGGCAGGTACGGACTTCCTGGCGGGAAATCCCTTCATGACCCATGTCAACATCGCCCGTTTCCTTGCCGGGAACTCCGCCTCCGTGGCTTCAATCAAACTGGAGGACGGAGCGGGAGGATATGTCTCGCTGAGGGCCGATGGCAGTGGCGGGGTGACTTCCAGCGACGGACAGACCTATACCTCCATCGCCCCCCTGCAAGGTTTTCTGGTGGAAGGCAAGGGAGAAACCCGGACGTGCGCCATCACCTATACGGAAGCCATGCTGGAATCCGGTGCCCTCACGGCAAGGGCGGTTCACCGTTTCGTCACACCGGGAAGCGGCGGAAGCCTGTGTATCACCGTCCGCACGCCGGGCGGAGGTTCCTCGTCTTGTCTGGTAGAGATGGATGAGCGTGCTTCCGATGGTGTCCGTCCGGGCGAAGATACTCGGATATTGCTTGACCGTACCACGGGTGGCAGGCGGGTTGCTGTTTATACCCTGTCGGAAGGACAGGCGTTGGACATACAGCGGTTGGGAAGCGGTTCGGGATGCATTCCGGTAGGAGTGTACTGTGCGGAAAAGACGGAGGTCACGCTTTGCCTGGACGGTACGGGGCAGTGGAACAACGGCCGATGGCGCCTGGTGGATACCCGCGATGGCAAGAGCTATATCCTGCGTGGCGGGCTGGAGCTGGCAGCCGGTGGCATGCATACGGACGAGAGACGTTTTTATTTGGAAAAAGTGAAGTGACGGTTACATTAAAATCAGAAGAGTATGTATTTGGGAAAGATCAGTTATTATGGGTGGATGCTTTGTCTGGCAGGATGGCTGCTGGCAGGTTGTAGCGGTGAGAATATGCCGGAGGAGCCGGAAAGCGGAGAACGGGTGCTGGAGTTTGGGGTGCGAAGTCAGGATCTCACGACGCGGACGGTGCTGTCCGGTCCCGATGCCGTGCAGCATGTGACCCGCGTACATCTTTATATCTTCGATGGTGTTTCGGGGACAGCCCGGTGTGTGGCGTCGGAGGAGGTGGACTGGCCTCATTGGGAGGGTGCCGATGGGGGACTGCCCACCCGGGACCGGAAGCATGTGTTGCGCTACAAAGACTTTATGCCCGGCAAGGAATACACCTTCCTGGCGATAGGGCTGGACAATACGCGCCCGTCGGCAGAGGATATACGGGAGGATCATTCCGGGGCCACTTATCAGTTGCCTCAAAGCATATCCGTCGGTTCCACGCTGAAAGAGGCCAATGCGGTATTGGCGCCGGGAAAGGGAAGACAGGACATTGCCGGTTCCGAACTTTTCGCCGGCTCCCTTCCGTTGAGGCTGGAAGACTTTGTCAAGGGACGTCCTGTCATCGACTTGTATCGCCGGGTGGCCGGGGTGATGGGTTATTTTGTCAATATCCCTGCCACTATTGAGGGGCGGAAGGTGGGTGCCTTGCAAGTCAGGCTTTATACCGGTCAGAATACGCGGGTGCCTTTGAGGAAAGTTCCCTATAACGGCAGTCTTTTCAGCGATTACATCACTTCCCCGATGGCTTCGGATGCCGGAGGGGCGGTGCTGGTGGAAATTCCCGCTTCGGAGTTCGCCGGTTCCCCGTCCGTGGTGAACAGCCGTGGATCGTATGTATTGCCGGCGGCGGCAGCCACAGGAAGAGAAACCACATTGTCATTGGTGCTGGTGGATGAGGCAGGCGGGGAGTTGCAGCGGAATAAAGTGCGTTTGGTCTCGTCGGCCGCTCCGTCCCGCTCCGGAAGGATTGCTCCGCGGGGGGAGACAGACGGGGGGACCGGCATCATTGAAGGGGATGATACAATTGACCCCGATCAGGAAAAAGCGTATCACTATCCCATCGTGGCGAATCAGTTTTATAGCATCGGTAGTAAGGATAGTCCCATCGACTTGTCCGATGCCAAAAGGGTTACCGTTACTATCAACCCGATTTGGGATAAAAACCATGAGTTGATTTTTTAATGCGGATATGTATGTCTCCCAAAGCAATTTAGTCCTTAATACGTTCAAATTATAGGCAACTCTTGCTAATGCGCAGAAAACGCATTAGCTTTATAAAGAGAAACCCTTATTCAGGGAACCCTAAATAGATCTTGTTTTTTGTATAATACACAACTTTATCGTTGTTTTTTTGTTATAATACTGTATCTTTGCAACATGGTTACGAAAGAAGATGTTGAAAAGTTTTTGAATAATTTCTACTTGAAGGTGAAAGTTTTTGGTATTCGTTTCAGGGATGACCGTGAAAAGAACCGTAATGCCATTTTTGATTTGGAAATCTCACCACGTTTAAGAGAAACGGTGGTTATGTCTTTGGAGTGGAAGGACTATTCTGAAGGCCCTATCATTGATGAATTGAATAATCATGGGGAAATGTGGGTATTTGGCAAGGATGTAAAAGGAACAGAAGTGTATATCAAAATCACAATGGGTGCACCGAACACAAATACAGTCTGTATTTCTTTTCATAAAGCTGAATATCCAATGTCATACCCATTAAAAAATAGTTAGTTATGGAAAAGAACAAACTTGGAAACAATGAACGTTACTTCTCAGAACCGAGAACAGCGACATTCAGAAAGGAACAGTTCGATTATATCCATACCGGAATAATAGACGAGAATGGTGAAATGTGGACCACTACAGAACTTGATGAAGCGAACATTAATCAAGTTTATAATCAATACCGTAAAAAGCACGGTATCCCATTTCCTGATGAAATAATCGAACTTAGAAAACACTATGGGGTCTCATCGGCAAAAATGGCAGAAATACTTGGCTTTGGCATTAATCAATATAGATATTATGAAGATGGAGAAGTCCCCAGTATTTCTAATGCAAGAAATATAATTGCCATCCGAAGCAAGAATATGTTTCTTGATTTTTTGGAAGCATCTTGTGAGACAATAGGAGAAAAGGAATATGCTAAAATATTAAAATACGTCAAAGGGATTGGGGATTATCAGAAGCCTTATCCTGTACCTTCTGTCATGACGGGATATGTATCGTTATCCTTGGTGAAGATAAAAGCGGTCATGCTGTATTTTATCAATAAAATGGATGAGATATATGTAACAAAAATGAATAAATTGTTGTTCTATACGGATTTTCTTTCATACAAGAGACATGGCTATGGCATGACCGGATTGGAATATGCCGCACTTCCTTATGGTCCGGTTCCAGACCAGTGGGGAAAGGTTTATAGCTCTATACCGGAAGTGTCAATGAATGAATGTATTCGATACGAACAGTCGAGTGGAATATTGCTTGAATCCAATGCGAATGCAAATCTCGATATACTTTCAGATATAGAAAAGGAAGTCCTGAAAGATGTATTCCATCGTTTTAAAGATATGAATGCAAAGAAAATCTCACTTGTCAGCCATGATGAGAAAGGATGGATTGATAACAGTGCTCAAAAAGGATATATAAATTACCAATATGCGTTTGACCTTTCAATGCAATGACCTTATCAAAACAGCTTCTTTACCCAATAGAAAGTTGGACACGAAAATGCCCTCATGCCCTCACTTTTGCTGTAACTGGTTTATAATGAACTGCTTATTAGTGGTGGTAGCATCCGTATTAGTGAGGGCATTGCCCTCACTAATGGATGCTTGAAAATAAATTATTCCAACTTGACTACGTGATACAAAGTACCTTTGCTGCTGGCTTTTTGGGGAATGTCCAGCTTGCGGAGAATGCGTCCGAACCAATTTATCTTGTTGATTGACAGCTTCTCACGCGTGTGTTTTTGCAGGTCGTTGAAAATCTCCATGGCGGTCAGCCATTCTGCCTTCTTCTCTGTAGTAGCAGAAGAAAAGTGACATTTGAATAACTGCTCTAAAGGTGATATTTGCTCAAATTCGGTGTTGTTTTTCCGCAATACCTCCTCGTTTTCATCATTCAACCAATAGCGTTCGTTCTTATAAAGCAGCTGCATGGCTTGTGCATAGAGTTGGCGGTAGTCTATGGTGACGTTGGTGTCAATAGGGGCGGTCACCTCGATGCAGATGAAACGGCGGCTGCCGGTGGGGTCGGTGAGCAAATCCTTCTGATTGCTGGTGCCGATGAAGGAGGCGTAGCGGCGCAACTCGCGCACGCTGGTCCCGTAAGGTTTGCGCAGGTTGGCTATCGGTTTCTGCAACAGATGCTTCAGGAATCCTTGCTGGTTTACGGTAATCTGGTCGAATTCGTCCAGGTTGATGAGGAAAAAACGTCCCAAGGCACGCTCCGCTTCCTGTTTGCTGCTGAAGTCCAGACTGTCGGCATAGCCGAAACGCAGTTCGGGTGGCAGCAGGATGCGGCAATAGGTGGATTTTCGGAATCCTTGCGCACCGACGAGCAGGGGAGAGGTGCTGTTACCATGCTGGCGGTCCATCCCCCTCCAATGTGCCACCATGCCCAGAAACCAACGGTAAAAAAGTTCCTCCCAATGCGGATTGTCGCAGGGAACAAGCCGGGCGAGTGCGCGGATGCGGTCGGTGCCGTCCCAGCGGGGCAGGTCGCACAGGTATTCTTCTACCGGATTATAAAGCGGTACGAAGTCGGAGGAAAGAAAGCGGTCTATATCCCGGTCCCACACTTGCAGCCCCTCCTTCAGGGCACAAAGGGCGATGCTGTTGCGGATACGCTTTTCCATGGGCTTGAAATAGAAATGGATGGAGTCCCGTTGGCGGTATTCCACCTCGTCCAGCACGGTGTTGAAGCGGAACTCATACCTTCTTTTCAAGAACTCTTCCAGCAGGAAGGTGGCTTCCTGCTCTTTGCTGAGTCCGCCTTTCTCGCCGAAGCCTTTCATTTCCCGGTAGCCGTTGCCGAAAGTCATGCGGATGGTTTCCGTATCCGTTTCGTGAAAATAGTGCATCAGCGTACGCCGCACGGCTTCTTCTTCGGGGATGCCTGCTTTGAAACATTGTTCTATCAGATGGGGCAGCAAAGGTTCCAGTCCGTCGTCGCTCTTCCAGTTTTCCATTTCGGCTAGTGCCCTTTTCCGTGCCGACTGGTACATCAGGGCAAAGGTTTGCATACTTTCACAGCCTGGTTTCATTCGTTCCGGTGCGCTTTCGCTGCTTTGTTTCCGTTGTCGGAAAGTCTCCTCATCGGGCAGGGCAAGCGGTTGCTCTATGCAGAACGGGACAGCGGCAGGGTTATAATACGGCTGTTCGTCCACGGTCATGCGGCAGCTTTGCATCAGGTCCGGTTCCTTCAGCGTGATGCCGAAAGGGAGCATGGGCTGGTAGCAGGTTACGGCCAGTCGGTAAGCGTTGGCGTGGAACAACAGGGCTTCCTGTCCGGTGGTGGGCAGGCTGCCGTCGGGGCGTGCGAAGCGTACCCATATCTTTACACTCCGTCCGCTTGAACCGCAGAAGGCGGCGAAGGTTTGTGGCAGTTGCTCTACTTGGCGTTTCACATATTCCACCTCATACAGGTCGGCGAGCCGGTTCACTTCCAGCTGTACCAGTCCGTTGTAATGTTTCATGCGTTTCTCACCCTTTTGTTTGCGGGTGTACTCCACGGCAGGATAGACGCGCGGCAGCTTGTCGATGTGGGTATAGCGGGCGGACGAGCCTTCCAGCCGGGGTAGCACTTCGCGCAGTCCCGATACATGGGCCGTTTGGGGCTCTGTCTTTATTTTCTCGAAGAATGCGTCCGTGTCGCATAGTGACAGGGTTTCTGTTCCCTGTTCTTCATCTTTTCTGATGAGTGTAATTTTCATATTTCTCTTTTGTTTGAATGTTCTTTGGTTTTATGTACCTCCCATGAAAAAGATGATGTCCTGTCGTGTGGAGAAGACGGTGTGTCGCAGAGTCTATGTGTGCATATTTTTAGTAAAGGTACGGTTTATTTCCCCATTCTGCAAGTGCTTTCCGAATAAAATGCTGTCTTTTTCTTTTCCCTTTCTTTCCTGTGTTTTTATTCTGAGTCTCAGTGTATATTTCCCTGTCTCTTATTTGTTTTCTCCCTTTTCTTTTCTTACTTTTGTATGTTTGTAATTGCTTAGTCACCTTGGTGGTTAAGTCTAACCACATAGGTGGTTAAAGTTAGTCACGTTGGTAGTTAACTCTAACCACGTAGGTGGTTAACGAATATTGAACTTTCAATCATAAAAAAAGAACAGTATGGCAATACTATTTGATTGGTACGAGAATCCTAAAACTCCTGAGCAACAAGGGGAAGAGAATATGTTGCATCCGCGTCTCCGGCTGAACGGAAAGGTGACCACGTCCCAACTCCGTGCCCGTATACAGAAACGTTGCACGCTGACGGAGACGGACGTGATAGCCGTGCTTGATGCGCTGTCACATGCCATGGGCGAGGAATTGGCTGATGGCAGGCAGGTGCATCTGGACGGCATCGGTTTTTTCCGTCCCAACCTGGTGAGCACCGAGCCGGTGACGGAAAAGACGAAGCACAAGAATACGAAGGTGAAACTGAAGGGGATTGTTTTCCGTCCTGATCAATTCTTGATGGATGAGGTGGGGAAGGTAAAGGTGCAGCGCACCCGGTTCCCGTTTCATTCCAGCAAACTGACCGATGAGGAAATTGACGCCTTGCTGACGGAGTACTTTGCGACCCATGATTTTGTGCAGCGGAAAAGTTTCCAGTTTCTTTGCGGTATGACACAAACTACGGCCGCCCGCCATTTACGCCGTTTGTGCGAGGAAGGAAAGCTGAAAAATGCGGGACTTCCCAAACAACCGGTTTATAAGCCTGTGAATGGATATTATGTTGTGAATGAATGATTTAAGTGCGTAATATGGGGGGTAAGGAGTGAGGGCATACTAAAAAAGTGAGGGCAATGCTCTCACTTTTTAGCATGCCCTCACTGTTGGTAATGGTTTTATAATGAGAAGGTTATGGGTAAAAGTGAGGGCATGAGGGCATAAGTGGGTGCAACTTATTATTGTTTTGACAGCTTTGATTGGGAAGATAACCTGCTTTTCAAGTCATCTATCACACGTTCAGTTATATTATTTATCAGTTTGGGTAATTCCATTTTCCTTTATAAAAGACTATTTAATCAGGTTTTACGGCTGATGATAGGCATGTATAGATGCAAAGATACAAAATACTTTAATCACGAAGTAGCACTGGCCGGTAATTTTGAAGAAACGGTTTCGTATTCTATTGAAAAAAAGTAAAATAGGGAAATCCCTACCAACTAATAGGGATTTTCTTTGTTATGAACTGAAACCTCTGACTATCTTTGCACTAGAAAAAGTAGATAGAATAACAAATAAAACAGGTACGAGTATGAAAAAGATTGTATTAGCTTCGCTTATGATGGTGTGCTTGCCTTACTTGGCAATGGCACAAAGCGTTGATGACGACCTTTATTTCATCCCTAAGAAAAAAGCTGAAAAGAAAGAGGAGGTTAAGCAAGAGGTGAAAGTGGTGGTTCCGCAGAAGCAGAACACGACTACCGTTTACGCAGCTCCCGGTTCTACAGTGGTGGTGAAGGATGTGAAAGGAAAAGTGCGCGATGTGGATGAGTATAATCGTCGTTATACTTCACGAGATAATAACTTCTCGATGGAGAATGATACCTTGTATATTGAGGAGAAACCTTTGAATGAGAGAGGGGAGTGGGTTAATGGTTTTGAGGGTTCTCAAGACGATTATGAATACGCCATGCGTATCGTCCGTTTCCGCAATCCGCGTTATGCCATTCCGGTGAGCAGCCCGCTTTATTGGGATGTGGTTTATGGCGCCTATCCCTCATGGGACTGGAATGTGTATGATGACGGACTCTATGCATACGCTTTCCCTACTTATACAAACCGCTTGTGGTGGGACTGGAGATTCAACTATCCGTATGGCGGAGGCTGGGGGATGAGTTGGGGATGGAGTTCTCCTTGGTACTACAATAGCTGGTACTATCCCGGTTACTGGGGTGGCGGCTACTGGGGTGGCTATTGGGGTGGTTACTGGGGCTACCATCACCATCATTATTATCCGCATTATTCCGGTCATGGTTGGGGCGGTGGCTACTGGGGGGGTGGCCATGGATGGTATGGCTCAAGCGGACGTAACCCGGGAATACATGCAGGAAGATATACCAATAGTTATAGTTCGTCCCGTCCGGGCCGGAGTAACTATGTGAATAGTTCTGATAGGAATAGTCGGAATTCGTACGTAGGAAATTCCAGACAGAATATCCGTAATAGCGCTAACAGCTATCGCAACGCAACACGTAACGGCTCTTCATCGGGAAGAGTGGTTTCGGGATCTGACAATGTAAACTCGGTTCGTCCTAATAGAAGTGCTGTCAGGACCCGTACGGGGGAAATGCTTTCACCGGGTCAGGCGGCAGGAGTTCGTCCGGGCAATTCTTACTCGCGTCCGACAGAAGGAAGGGGCTCTTCTTATACCAGACCGAGCAGCACCCGTAGCAGCGTGGGAAACTCTGCAGGATCTACTTATCAGCGGACAGGGGCTGCGAGTCGTGGTGCTTATCGTAACAATAGTGGAGTCTCGAACTCCCGCGGCAGTTCATATTCCCGTAGCAGTAGCCCTTCTCGTAGCAATTCGTCTAATTCTTATCGCAGTGGTGGAACTTCTTCTTCCCGTAGTAGTTTTTCTAGTGGCGGTGGGGTTTCCCGTAGTTCCGGCGGCAGTGTCTCCCGTTCCAGTGGCGGTGGTGGCGGAAGATCGCGTACCAGATAAGTGGCAGATTAAACCAGACAGTTGAATTTAATAGAATTGATGTATGAAGAATAAAGTAATAGTAACCGCTTGTGCGTTGCTGGTAATGGCAACGGCAAGCGCACAAAATGCTTATGATGCGGAAAAGTTGCTGGGCAGTGACTTGAATGGAACGGCAAGGTTTGTAGGTATGGGTGGTGCCATGGGAGCCTTGGGAGGGGATATCTCTGTCATGAGTTCCAATCCTGCCGGTATCGGCATTTTTCGTAGTAATGATGTGTCTGTCTCTTTTGGTTTTAATAATACGTCGACAAAGAGCAATTTTAGCGGCGTGTCGATGAATGAGGACAAGACACGCGCTTCATTTGACCAGATTGGATTTGTGTATAGCAATAAGATCGGTAATAATACTTCTTTGCGTTTTGTGAATTTCGGATTCAATTATCATAAAAGTAAAAACTTCAACCGCTTTTTCTCTATGGGAGGGGCATTGGATAATTTGTCGCAGAGTTTCCAACTGGCTCAGGAGATGGAAGGATACGGATTGACGGAAAGCGAGTTCAATGACATACTGGATGTGAAGAACCCTTATACCAAATATTGGGACCAGTTACCTGTTTTAGGGGTAATGGGGGTGAGAACCGGTGTGGTTGACTGGGTGAATGATTCTGAAAAAAACATTCATGCTCCATGGGGCTGGAATGGTTTTAACAATAACTTCTTCAGTAAGGAAACAGGCGGCATCAGCCAATATGATTTTAATGTTTCATTCAATATGGAGGATCGGATTTATTTCGGTGCGACCCTGGGGGTATATGATGTGAATTACAATCGTTTTACTTCTTATACGGAGAACTTGAATGATGACAATGGCGCGGATAATGGTGGCTATACTTTAGATAATTATTATGGGCTGGAAGGAACAGGTATAGATTTGAAGTTGGGTGTTATCATACGTCCTATGGAAAGTTCTCCTTTCCGTTTGGGATTTGCCGTGCACACACCTACATGGTATGATTTAAGAGAAAGCTATAATGCCACTTTATCTTCTGATATTTTAGCTGTTGAAGGAGCCTATAACCAGACATTGAGTGATTTTCTGGTAACTCCGGAGTATGATTATTTGACTTATGATTATAACCTTACCACTCCGTGGAAATTCAATGTCAGCGCAGGTACTACTTTTGCAGGTGCGGTGGCAGTAGGTGCGGAATATGAATATCAGGATTATTCTTCCAGTAAGCTGAAGGATGTGGATGGATATGAATTGGGTGATCAGCCCAGCGTTGAAAAGTATCTGAAAGGTGTTCATACTTTCCGCATAGGTATGGAAACGCGTATTGTTCCTGAGTTCAGCATCCGTGCAGGATATAATTATTCTTCGGCTGCATTTGCTAAAGATGCTTATAGTGCTTTGTCTTTATATAGCACGCGCACTGATTTCAATAATACGGAGTCAAAGAATACCCTTACGTTTGGTCTTGGATACCGTGGCAGTGTAATCTATGCGGATTTGGCTTATAAATATGATATGTACAAGTCTAAGTTTTATGCGTTTGATGATATAGACCTTCCGGCAACTAAAGTGGACAATGAACGGCATCAGCTTCTGCTGACAGTCGGCGCCCGTTTCTAAGAATTAATTGTGAGTCTAATATAATTAACCTGTGATGGGGTTGTGCCAGCGTTTTGACACAACTCCATTTTTTATTTATCGCGATACTCTTTCTTTTTCCAGAAGTTGAACCCTGCATATACACGAACAGTTCCGAATGTATTGGTGAGAGAGAAATTCCTTTTCCGATAATCGTATGTATGCATCACCAGTGAAGCACCTACAAAGTACTTGTTGGTATTATAGACCACGGCAGCACGTGTTATCAGATCAAAATTGATATCCTTTATCCAATGATTGTAGGTGTTAGGCGTATCGTCTATTTTTGATTTTTTATAGGCAATGGCCGGTAAAAGCGAAAGATTGGAAACCCAGTTTTTTGCAAATACCCAGTTATAACCATAACCTACGTTGATGCTATAATCGGAATATTTCACTTTCTTGAAAAGCAGGGCATCATGTAGTTGAGCCCTCACTTCACCGGGAAGCTTATCATAATCAAAGGATATTCTGTGCTGGGAATAAGAGAAGCCCGCCATCAGGGAACCTGCGCTTTTACGCTGGTTGGTGGACTGGCTGTAGGCCGCCGGATAGGAGAATTTCTTATAGTTGAAAATCCAATAGGCGTTCAGTCCCTTGATTTTGCTTTGCAAGCCATTGAAATTTAGATTCTTGATAGGGGTGTTCAGCTCAAAACCGCTGGAAGAGCGTATCTTGAAATCACTCCCTGTTTTCCTGTAATATAAATCCACACCAAACTTGGAACTATAAAGATTCAGTGCCATTTCTGTTTTCTTGGCTTTGTTCTTGTGTCCGCCGAAAATATCTTTTACATCAAAGGAATACCCTAGAAAGATCCAACGCCATCCGAAATAGACCCCCAGTTTGAAACTGGCATTGGGGGAGAATCCCAAACTTTGTTCGCCGTTGTTCCCTTTACTGCCCAGCCGGTAGTATTCGTACCAGCTGCTGGATTCTAGCATGAAAGCCAGATTGTAGAGGTTGGGCGTGATATAGGTGGTGTCGATCGCGTTGAATTCTTTTCCTACTTTCCTGATTTTTCTTCCGGTGTGGCGGACCGTTGTCGCTATTCCATCGGTCAATGTAATAAGAACACCCTTGTTGTCCTGTACTGTCGAGTCTTTCTGTTCCGTTTGTGCATATACACCAAGAGCGGAAAGAAAAGACAGACAGAGCAGGCATATTTTACGAATGTCCATAGGCGGGGATCATAGCTTGTCAAGAATACGGTCCATGACCCAGTTGGTGGGGGTCGCACTGATGCCGTCGCAGGTACAGATGGCTTTGCCCTGCAGGTGTTCTACCACGGCTTTTATCAGCGGAAGTTGCACATGGGGAGGATTTTCAGGAAGGAACTCCTCACGTCCCCTTTCGGTATGCAGGGCGATGGGGTCGTAGGTAAAGACGGAGAAACAGATCATCCCCTTGTCTCCGATGATTTCTATACGGTCTTCCTTGGCTGATTCGTGGGCGACGAAACACCAGGATCCTGATCCCGGCAGGCCGGAGTCAAATTTGAAGCAGGCACTTATCGTATCTTCTGCCGGATATAATCCGCCACGGTTGCTCTTGTATCCTTGGGCTTCGAGAATGCAGCCGAACATTTCTTGCAGCAAATCCAGTTGGTGGGGGGCTAAATCATAGAAATAGCCGCCACCGGCAATATCAGGCTGTACACGCCAGGGCAGATTGGTGCTGTTGTAGTCCAGATCACGGGGAGGCTGGGCGAAACGGATCTGTATATTGATGACATTCCCTATTTCCCCGTCCTCTACCATCTGGCGTACTTTCTGGAAATAGGGAAGATAACGTCTGTAGTAAGCTACGAAACAAGGAATCCCTGTTTCCTGTGATATGCGGTTGATGCGTGCACAGTCTTCATAACTGGCAGCCATTGGTTTTTCGATATATACGGGTTTTCCCGCTTTCATGGCCATGATGGCGAAAGTGGCATGAGAGGAGGGTGGGGTGGCTATATAAATAGCATTGACATCTTCATCTCCTATTAACTGCTGCGGGTCGGAGTACCAGCGGGGGATGTTGTGTCTTTTGGCGTATGATTGAGCTTTTTCTTTGTCACGGCTCATCACGGCCACTACTTCTGAGCCTTCTATCAGGGCGAAGGCCGGTCCGCTTTTTTTCTCAGTCACTTCTCCGCAACCGATGAAGCCCCATTTTACTTTGTCTAATTTAACCATGAGTAATCACTTTTTTATCATTTCGCTTAAAATGATAACTGTTCATCTTGCAAAGATAGGATTATTTTGCAATTTTTGTCGGATAAAAATCAGTTATTGTAATATTTCCGGCGCAACTGTTTGAATGCGGGAGTCTTGATGTAATCATTCAACCAGGCATTCAGGCTGTCTAGCAATATTGGGGAATGTTTACTGACTCCCCATGAATAGAATTGTGAGAAGCTGATGGCTGTTTCTATATCCAATTGGGGGAAATCATTGATGGAAGCTTGGGCAATGCTCTCGTCGCACACGGCATAGTCTATGTCACCGTGTGCTACCATGGCCAGTAATTGTTCTTGTCCGTATTTCTCCACCTCTTTGATATAGATGGTATCGCCTATTTCGTTACTTAAGTTGTGGATGCGCAGAATGGCGGGTGAACCTTTGACCAGATGTAAGGTTTTACGGGCCAGCTCCAACTGGCTGTGGATGTACAAGCTGTCGTTTTCTCCTTCGGGTTTGCGCTGTACCAGCACTTGCTTGTTCAGTATAATAGGCCGGGTGAACAGCAGGGAGTCTTTGGATTCTGTGGTGACTACCGTGCTGTTGGCCAGTATATCGTATTTTCCCTTTTGTACGCCTTCCAGTCTTTTGTAAAAACTCATTTCGGGAGTGATTTCCGGTTTCAGTCCTTTGCTGTATGCAAAAGCATGGAGCAGTTCGTAGTGAAAACCGGAAATGGTGTCGCCGTCAGCATGAAAGCTGATAGAGTTGTACTCGGTGACGGCACGCAGGATGCCCGATTCTGCTATTTCTGCATAATCACGGGGCTGGCTGGCTTCAACTTCCGTTTTCTTTTTGAAGAAGATGGAGGACAGGGCTACCGCAAGAATACCCATCAGGATGTATTTCAGATACTTTCTCATACAAACCGTCAATCAAAGAAATTCCATGAAAGGCCGAACTTTATCATTCGCGGATTGATAGGGTAGTGCGGTGCCAGGAAGTAATTGGATTTTCCCGAACCGGCATTGACGTGGTACATCATGATAAAGAAACGGGTACGTTTCAAATGCAGGTTGGCATAGACATTGACAATCGGGAAAGCTCCTATCTCGATTTTGTCATTAGGATTCTGGGTGTAGAACTGTCCGATGACGGGGGAATAGTCTGGTGCGTAATATTTGCTGAAGTAACGCACATCCGCTCCCATTTCTATTTGGAGTACTTTTTTGGCCAGACCGAATTTCATGTACAGGTTGCCGTAAGCCGATAGTTCCGGTAACGGCAGTATGTCTTGTTCACTTGATTTTTGATAGGCCACTTCACCGTCGAGATGGAAAATTCCGACTTTCAACTTTTGTTGCAACATGGCAGTGAATACTTGTATGTTGCCGGAGTGTTGTCTTACGGCGGCATTGTTCTTGAAACCGGTGACATTTCCTTCGCTGTCTTTTACCGGGATGCTGGCATTGGCCAGATAGGTGTAATTCTTTATATTTTCCACTCCGGCACGCAACTGGGTCCCCCATCTGTCCAGACTTAGTTTTCCTTCCAGGCGGGTTCTCATGATTTTGGATAAGTCGTTGTTGTCCCACCAGTAATGTTTGGACTGGAAATGCCTGAAATAGAAGACGGGGTTCTGGTTCTTGATGTATGCGTTGACATCCAGTCTCACTGTATCTCCGAATAAACGGAGATTCAGATCCCCTTTGCCTTCTACGCTGAATTGTCCTGCATCTTCACCGGCTATGGCCAATTCTCCTAGAATATTGTAGTGTAATAGTTTGCCTTGTTTTTTGGATAGTTCGCCACCGATGGAGAGTGAACTTTCCTTATAGTGGTTGATGATGCGTTGTCCCGGTATGTCTGTTGTATCGGTCAAGGCGAAGTTTCGGTATTCATAACTTAAAAAGGCGGTAAGTCCGGCTTTCGCCCATTTGTTGAATCCTTCTTGTAAGGCAATGCCAATGGTGTTTTTGATGGATGTCCGCTTGGTCTTGTCTATGGAGTCGGTACCCAGATAGTTGTATTCAAAATACGTTTGATTCTGTGCGTCGTCGTAGGAGATATACTTACGATTATTCAAGTCCACTTGTAATGTATGTATGAAGCTTGTGACAGGAACAAATACCTGTGTTGTTCTTACAGAGTCTGTATCCACACTGTCCTGTTTTTCTTTATAAAATCCTAGGTTGTAACGGTGTGTCAGGAAGGCATGGTAGCTGGTGTTGTGGTTCCATATCTGATTCAGACGGGTCGGAATTTCGTTGGCGGAATATTCTTTTTTGCCTTCTGCCATGTCCAGTGGGTTGGTGATATACCGGTCGTCCGCGATACCTCCGTTTTCTGCCATTTTCAAGTTGTCGTTGTTGAATATGAAATGCATGTCATATTTATCTCCCCGGTAGCTGGAGAACAGGCCACCGTTGAAGAAGGCTGTGGACTGATCTTGATAAAGCCCCCGGCCATACAGGTAATCTATGTAGAATCCGAACCCTAGTCTTTTGTTTGCATTGATGGCAAAATAGGATTTGAAACGCTCTTCTCCGTCACGGCTGCCTCCTCCTTTGTAATAGGACAGGTTTGTGAATGGAGAAAGTGTATTGGTGAAAATGACATCTTCCGGACGTTGTACGCAGAAGTCGTATGGGTCGGTGAAAAAGTATTGGCTGGGGTCCCGACGGTCAAAAAAGATACGTGAGAGGCGGGGGGAGCCCAAATTTCCCAAGTAATTGTATTGTCCGGTGTAGTCGCCCATGTCATTCGAGTTCTGGAAAGCGTGCTGCAAGGTATCTACAGGGATATAAGTGACATTGCCAAAACGACTGTCCACTTTCCAGGAGTACAGTCCGATGGGGATTGTGTTGGCATCTACTACGGCTGCCGTGTCTATGGGATTTCCGTTACGGTCATATCGGTCTCTGTCCAGTCCGCTTGCTGAGGAACCGAACTGGTTGTTCAGGGTGTTCATTGTCCGCTGTGCCATCAAGGAAGTGTGGAAGCACAGGAATAATAGGAAAATGATAGAGAATATTCTTTTCATAACGGCGACAAAGATACAATATAAAAATAAAAGGAAGAGCTTTTCCACTATGGAAAGTTCTTCCTTTTATTATTCGTTTAGAGTTATTTTAACTTACTGAGGTCTAATAATCTCCATTCCGATCCGGATGGCTTCCTCGTTCATCGGTATCAGATGATGGTGACGTTCGGGCAATGTCTTGCGTAAAGCTTTTATTACGCTTTCAATAGATACTACGGGACGTAGTTTCAGCAAGCCTCCTAAAACAATCATATTGAAGGTCTTTGCCATTCCTTTCTCATTGGCGGCATCCATGGCGTCGATGCGGTAAATCTGTATATCCTTCCGTGTCGGAGGTTCGATGATTCCGTATCCGTCATAAATGAGGATACCACCCGGTTTGATTTTGTTTTCAAACTTCTCCAATGAGGGTTGGTTCAGTATGATGGCTGTATCATATTGGCTGAGAATGGGTGAAGAGATGCGTTCATCACTGACAATCACCGTTACGTTGGCGGTTCCTCCCCGTTGTTCGGGACCGTATGCCGGCATCCAGGTTACTTCCTTGTCTTCCATCAGTCCGGAATAGGCAAGTATCTTACCCATGGATAACACACCCTGACCGCCGAATCCTGCTATAATGATTTCTTGTTTCATGGTTTCTGTCTTTTTATTCTTTATCTTTCAAATCACCCAGCGGATAGAAGGGGAACATGTGTTCCACCATCCAGTCATTGGATGCCTGCGGAGTCATTTTCCAACCTGAATTACAAGTCGATACAATCTCTACCAGATTGGATCCTTTGCCGTTCATTGAGTTCTCGAATGCTTTGCGGATAGCCTTTTTTGCCTTGCGGATGGCAGGAACCGTATGTACGCTCTGGCGGGTAACGTAGGCGGTGCCTTCCAAAGTGGCGGCAATTTCTGTCATTTTCAGCGGATAGCCATGAATGGCTACATCACGGCCATAGGGACAGGTGGCTGTTTTCATGCCAACCAGAGTGGTAGGAGCCATTTGTCCACCGGTCATTCCATAAATGGCGTTGTTGATAAAGATAATAGTAATGTTTTCACCACGATTTAAAGCATGGATGGTTTCGGCAGTACCGATACAGGCCAGATCACCATCTCCCTGATACGTGAATACCAGACGTCCGGGCCATAAACGCTTGATGGCCGTAGCTACGGCAGGGGCACGTCCATGAGCGGCTTCTTGCCAGTCGATGTCCAGATAATTGTATGCAAATACGGCACATCCCACCGGTGACACACCGACGGTTTTGTCTTCCATTCCCATTTCTTCGATGACTTCGGCTATTAACTTGTGAACCACACCGTGACTGCATCCGGGACAATAGTGCATCGGATTGTCATTCATTAGTGTCGGTTTCTTATAAACCAGGTTTTCGGGTTTTATGATTTCTTCTTTTGTCATAGTTTCTCCTCCTATTGCTTATAACATGAACCGCATAAAGAATTCCATCAGCTTGAGAAAAATAGCTGCTGCACAGACATAGATGAATACTTTGAAGTCACTTGCCACGAAGTAAGTGATGACAGCTGCCAATGCCAGTGCCATGAAAAGTATGTTCAATATATTTCTGATCAGATCAATATTCATACGGTCTTATTTTATTAGTTTCTCTTTCAGTGCAGTGATTACTTCGTCCGGATCGGGAACAATACCGCCCAGACGTCCGAAATGTTCTACGGGCACTTTGCATGCTACCGCCAGGCGGACATCTTCCACCATTTGTCCGGCGTTCAATTCTACAGTGAGGATACCTTTTACCTGTGCGGCACGTGCTGCGATAGCTTTTGACGGGAACGGCCATAGGGTAATAGGACGGAGCAAACCAACCTTGATGCCTTCCGCGCGAGCCATCTCCATTGCTTTCTGGGCAATGCGGGCACAGGAACCGAAGGCTACGATCAGGTATTCGGCGTCTTCGCAGTGAAGTTCTTCGAAACGTACTTCGTTCTCTTCTATTTCTGCATATTTCTTCTGGAGATGGATATTGCGTTTTTCCATTTCGGCAGGGTCAAGTTCCAATGAAGTAATGATGTTGGGCTTGCGATGTTGGGTTCTGCCGGTAGTCGCCCACGGGCAACGGGCGATGACTTCTTCATCTGTCAGGCGTGTGCGCTGTTCGGGCAGTACCACCTTTTCCATCATCTGTCCGATCACACCGTCTGCCAGAATAATGGCGGGGTTGCGGTATTTGAAAGCCAGATCAAAAGCTATACCTACGAAATCTGCCATTTCCTGCACCGATGCAGGAGCCAGGGCTATGAGGCGATAGTCTCCGTGACCGCCGCCTTTCACTGTTTGAAAATAGTCGGCCTGACTGGGTTGGATGGTTCCTAATCCGGGACCTCCGCGCATGACATTGACAATCAGACAGGGGAGTTCGGCACCGGCAATGTACGAGATGCCTTCCTGCTTTAAGCTGACGCCGGGACTGGAGGATGAGGTCATTACCATTTTACCGCTCGCCGCACCGCCATATACCATGTTGATTGCTGCGACTTCACTTTCCGCCTGCAACACCACCATGCCGGTAGTTTCCCAGGGTTTCTCTTCGGCCAGCGTTTCCAATATTTCCGATTGGGGAGTGATGGGATAGCCAAAGTAACCGTCAACTCCGATACGGATGGCGGCGTGGGCTATGGCTTCATTTCCCTTCATTAAAACGACTTCTTCTGCCATATTTGTTACATTTATTGTTGTTTTACTTTATACACAGTGATGCATCCGTCCGGACAGACTGTGGCACATGATGCGCAACCATTGCAGGTATCTTCCAGTACCTGATGGGCGAATGTGTATCCTTTTTTATTCACTTGTTTGGCATTGAGCTCGATTACATGCAGCGGACATGCCACTACACATAGATTGCAACCTTTGCAACGCTCCGTGTCTACTACAATAGCACCTTTAATCTTTGCCATGGGGTTAGTTGTTATTGATTATACATGTCTTTGTTATAGAAATTCAGAATATTCATGAGCATGTCACGGGCGGAAACAGCGGGACTTTCCGGGTTACGCTCGATAGCTTCCAGATAATTGTTCAAGGCTTGTTGCCAGTCTCCCATCTTGCGGTAGGCATTACCCAGTAAATAATAGGGTTCATCGTTGATGTGCGCATCGTTTCGGATGAAATTAGTTAGCGCATGAATGGCTCTTTCCGTATCACCCTGTTCGATAAGTGTCTTTATGTCCTGTAATTGTTCCGTCATAAGGCATGATTGTCTCATTGTTGTTTACAAAGATACTCTTTATTTGTTATGAAAGGGAATATTGGAGCAGAAAAAACGATTTTCTTGCTAAAAACATTTAAAAAATAGAGAGAAAACAGGAGGAAAATGGCGGAATGATTTCTTCTAATGGTTTGATTATTATGGAAATGGTTTCAAGTGAAACGGTTGGTGGGGGGGACGGTGTTATTTATTCTTAAAGGGGGGAAGGTGCTTGAATTGTATTTGTCAGGATGTTTGGGGGTGAAGTTTATGGCAGATCGTTTGTATGTTTCAGGGGGAGGCAATCCAATGCCTCCCCCTGAAAATGTCTCTTGTTTATCGTATGGATTTAATTTGTTACGGCATAAATGCATAGAAGAGAATAAGGGTTATTTTACTATTTCGCCTACATACATGTTATATGCCTTCTGACCGTTGTTACTGGGGTTCATCTTCTTTGCTTCTTCACCGGTAACTGTCTGTTTCATCAGTTTTTTGCAGTTTACGATCAGCCATGGTTCGCTGCTGCCTTGCTTATAGAACGAAATTTTATAATTATCGCTCTGATCCATCAGCATATTACCCATTGATTTGGATTGGTCAATGACGCAGAAGGCTACTTCTTTGCCGAATAACTGACCGAAACCTCCCCAGCATTCTTTACCTATTTCAAATTGTTCGTCGTTTCCGGCGGTGATTGTCATGCGTGCAGATGCTTTGATCTGATCGTCTATGCTTTGTGCTTTGGCGGGAACTGCATTGTTATTGGCTGCCTTTATTTCGGTAGTACCTTCGGAAGCGCTGATTACAACCGGTTGGGTGGCAGGGGTAAGCGGAGTGGCGGCTATTACATTCGGAGTAGGAGCGACCGCTATTTGTGAACTGTTCAAAACCTTGTTGCCCAATGTGTCTTGGATAGATTTGAACAGCGTATCTTTCAGGTCGATAGTTTCCCTTCTGAATTTGCCGCAGATAGGAGCCAGCTTGGTTTTCGATTTGTTTAAAGCCATGTCGTCCACAATCCATTCCTCGGCGCTGTATTTTTCACCACCGTCGCGGGCTTCGTCGTACCAATAACGGATACGGGTCATTTCTATATCACATTTCCCGTTTCCGCAGGTGATGAACAGCTGGTAGTAAATTCTGGTTCTGTCCAGTGACAATGCAGAGGAGGAGAAGACCAGATATTCTTCACCGCCAGCCGCAATAGTCCCTTCATCTTCATTGGTGTAAAGAATACGTGCATTGAACTTGCCTTCGGGCTTGAATCGTTCTGTAGCCCATTTCAGCATGGTGTCATATAACTGGTCTTTCGTTAAAGACGGTGCCTGTATCTCTGTCTTGAAAGAAACTTTACCGTCATCCAAAGTTATCGCTCCCGCCAGATATTTGGGATCTGTCTGTGCCATAGCGATGAATGGCAGACATAAGAGCATTAAAAAAAGAATTTTCTTCATAGTAATATATCTTATTTTATATTTTATTCTAAGCAAAGATAGGAATAAAAAAAAAGAGAAGCTATAAAGCCTCTCTTTTTTTACTTTTATTATTATTGCATGAATTTTACTTCACAGGTATCTTTTCAATGCGCTTTTGATGGCGTCCGCCCTCAAAACCACTGTTAAAGAATTCATCCAGAATCTTTTCAGCCATTTTATGATCAATGAATCGTCCCGGCATTACCAGAATATTGGCGTCATTGTGTTGGCGTGACAGATGGGCTATCTCTGGAATCCAGCATAGTGCCGCACGGATGCCTTGATGTTTGTTCAATGTCATGCTGATACCTTCACCGCTTCCGCAAATTGCTACTCCGGGCCCGCATTCTCCGGCTTCGACAGCCAGTGCAAGGGGGTGGGCATAATCTGCATAGTCGCAGCTTTCTGTACTGTATGTGCCGAAATCTTTGTAGGGATAGCCTTTTTCTGTCAGCCATGTTTTTACAAATTCTTTCAGCTCAAATCCTGCATGATCGGATGCCAGTCCTATTTTTTTCATGCCAGCATTTCTTTTACTTGGTTATACACATTCTGTGCGGTGAAGCCCAGTTTTTCATCCAATACTTTATAAGGAGCGGAGAATCCGAATGATTCCAGACCGAATACCTTGCCGTTAGCACCTACCAAGCCTTCAAGGTTTACAGGCAGACCGGCGGTCAGACCGAATACTTTGGCTCCTGCGGGAATAATGCTGTTCTGGTATTCTTTGCTTTGGCTGCGGAACAGTCCTTCGGAAGGAGCGGATACGATACGGATTTTTATGCCATCCTTGCGCAACAGTTCTGCACCAGCTTCCAATGTGGAAACTTCGGAGCCTGAAGCAACCAGGATTACATCCGGATTTTCGTCAGATCCTGCAACAATATAAGCACCTTTCGCTGCCTGTGAATAGTCGTTTCCTACGGGCAGGTTTGCGATATTCTGGCGGGAGAAGATAAGTGCGGTGGGAGTGCTGGTATTTTCCATAGCCAGTTTCCACGCCACAGTCGTTTCTTCGGCATCTGCCGGACGAAGTACCAGCATGGAGTTGTGCCCTTTGTGGTTTTTCAGTTTTTCCATCAGGCGGATTTGTGCTTCTTGCTCTACCGGTTCGTGAGTAGGACCGTCTTCACCTACACGGAATGCATCGTGTGTCCAGATAAACTTGACAGGAAGTTCCATCAAGGCGGCCATACGTACGGCAGGTTTCATGTAGTCTGAGAATACGAAGAAAGTAGCGCATGCGGCAATCACACCTCCGTGGAGCGCCATACCCAGACAGCAGCAAGCCATGGTTAATTCGGAAACACCTGCTTGCAGGAATGCACCGGTGAAATCGTCTTTAGTGAATGCATGTGTTTTTTTCAAGAAGCCGTCAGTCTTGTCTGAGTTTGACAGGTCGGCGGAAGAAACGATCATGTTTTCTACTTCTGTAGCCAATACGCCGAGGACTTTGGCGGAAGCGCTGCGTGTAGCATCTCCGGCTTTCTGTTCGATGGCGTTCCAGTTTATTTCCGGAGCCTTGCCCGAGAACCACTGTTCCAGTTTGGCTGCCAGTTCGGGATTAGCTTTAGCCCATTCGGCTTTAGCCGTGTATTTCCCGGCAACAATTTTTTTCAGTTCTTCTGCACGTTTGGCATACAACTCTTTTACTTCAGGGAAGATTTGGAACGGATCGGTCGGATCGCCACCCAAGTTTTTGATTGTATTGATGTAGGCATCACCTCCCAAAGGAGCACCGTGGGTAGCGCAGTTACATTCATAACTGGAATCATCCGCTTTACGTGCACCTTTACCCATAATGGTCTTGCCGATAATTAATGTGGGCTGGCCGGTTACGGCTTTCGCTTCTGTCAGAGCCGTGCGGATTGCATCGGGATCATTACCATTGATGGTAATTACTTTCCAGTGCCATGCTTCGTATTTCTTGGCAACATCTTCGCTGGTAACAGCGTCGGTAGCGGTGGACAGCTGGATGTCGTTTGAATCATAGAACATGATCAGATTGTCCAGTCCCAGATGGCCTGCCAGACGGCCTGCGCCCTGGGAAATTTCTTCCTGGATACCACCATCGGATATGTAGGCATAAATGGTCTGGTTCATGACATTCCCCAAACGTGCCTTCAGGAATTTGGCGGCGATAGCGGCACCTACTGCAAAGGTGTGTCCTTGTCCTAACGGGCCGGAAGTATTTTCAATACTGCGCATGATGTCCACTTCGGGGTGTCCCGGAGTCGGGCTTCCCCATTGACGGAACTGTGCCAGTTCTTCCATGGTGAACTTGCCGGTCAGTGCCAAGGTGGAATATAACATCGGTGACATGTGGCCTGGATCAAGGAAGAAACGGTCACGACCTTCCCAACGTGGATTTTCAGGGTCGTAAACTAAAAACTCAGAGAAAAGTACGTTCACAAAATCTGCGCCACCCATAGCACCGCCCGGGTGTCCTGATTTAGCTTTCTCTACCATCGAAGCAGCCAGAATACGGATGTTGTCCGCTGCACGGTTCATCAGTTTTTTTTCGTTCATATTAAAATAATATTATAATTTGAATGCTATTAGTGAGTCGGTTTATCTTTGCTATTTTATTTAATATCTGCAAAGATAACTCTTTATATGTAAACCACAACATGTAAAGAGGCTCTTTTTTAAGCCTGTTTGATTCACTTCTTAAATTGGGTCGCTGCTTCTTCAACAGGTAGTCCTGACTTATAGTTCTCGATGTATGTGTTGAATCCGGCTACATCTTCGGCTGTTGGCGAAATCTCGATACCGGCATCACCGGCGAATACTTTTTCTTCCAGAAAATCGGCCAGGGATTGTTTTTTCTCATTGTTGACAAGGTAAGAACCCAGCAAAGCGATTCCCCAGGCGCCACCCTCACCGGCAGTCTCCATTACGGAAATAGGAGAGTTTATAGCTGCTGCAAGTATTCTTTGGCCTACACCTTTGGTCTTGAATAATCCACCGTGTCCTGTGATTCTGTCGACTTTGATTTTTTCTTCATTGAACAGAATATCATTGCCGATTTTAAGGACTCCGACTGAAGCGTATAAATGGGTGCGCATGAAGTTGGCGAGGTTGAACTTGTCGTTTGCCGAACGTACAAACAGCGGTCTGCCGTCGGCAAGTCCTGTCACGGGCTCACCTGAAATGTAATTGTATGAAATGAGGCCACCGCAGTCCGCGTCACCGGTAAGGGCATGGTTATAGAGTTTGCCATACAGTTCATTCATATCTACAGGGATGCCCAGCAATTCCTGATATTCTTTGAACAGATTGATCCAGGCGTTGAGGTCGGAGGTACAGTTGTTGCAATGCACCATGGCTACCAGGCTTCCGTCGGGGGTAGTAACCATGTCAATCATTTCGTAGGGTTTGGACAATTCTTTTTCCAATACAATCATAGAGAATGAGGAGGTACCTGCTGATACATTTCCGGTACGCTGCTTGACGGCGTTGGTTGCTACCATGCCGGTTCCGGCATCTCCCTCCGGAGGGCAGACAGGCACTCCTGCTTTCAAATGGCCTGACACGTCCAGTCTTCCGGCACCTTCCGGCGTGAGGAAACCTGCGTTTTCACCGGCGGCCAAGACTTTGGGCAGGATATCTGTCAGTTTCCAGTCATATCCTTTAGGGGCTATTAACTTGTCAAACTTGGCTATCATTTCAGCGGAGTAATCCTTGGTAGCCGGATCTATGGGAAGCATACCTGATGCGTCACCTATGCCCAGTACTTTCTGACCTGTAATCTGCCAGTGAATGAAACCGGCAAGGGTGGTCAGATAGTCAATGTCACTTACGTGTTTTTCATTGTCCAGAATGGCCTGATATAAATGGGAAATGCTCCATCTCAAAGGAATGTTATATACAAACAATTCGGATAAGGCGGCGGCTGCCGGACCGGTGTTGGTATTTCTCCATGTACGGAAAGGTACCAGGATTTCTTCTTTTTTATTGAATGCCATGTAACCGTGCATCATGGCGCTGATACCGATTGCGGCCAGACTTTCTATCTCTGTATCATATAATTCTTTTACGTTGGAACGAAGATCTGCGTAGCAGTCTTGCAAACCATGCCAGATCGCTTCTATACTGTAAGTCCATAATCCGTCCACCAATTGGTTTTCCCAACTGTGGCTTCCTTGGGCGATAGGCTTGTTTTCCTGGTCAATCAAAACAGCTTTGATTCGTGTTGAACCGAATTCTATACCCAAGATGGCCTTTCCTGCTTCGATGGTTGATTTTGCATCTGATTTCATATTAAAAACCTATAATTTAAGGTACAACAATAATGATGGTAAAAAAAGTCGGGATGTGCCAAAAAACTTATTAGTCCTGACACATCCCCTCTTTATGGATGAATTAGCACAGTGCTTTGTTCAGCATGTAATAGACTTCGTTCATGCGAAGCTCTTTCTTGAAATTACTGATAGTCGTATCTTTGTCAATACGGATCATTTCGATACCTGCAATTTCAGCATAGTCTTCCCAATATTCTGCTGTCAGATCGTATGAGAAGCAAGAATGGTGTGTGCCACCTGCCAAAATCCATGCGCCTGCACCTACTTCGAAATTAGGCATTGGAATCCAAAGAGCGGAAGCAACCGGCAATTTAGGCAACGGTTTCGGCTCGATACATTCTACATCGTTCACAATCAGACGGAAACGATTACCCAGATCGACTACAGTGGCGGTGCAGCCTGAACCTACCTTTGATGTGAATACAAGACGGGCTGTCTGGCTCTTACGAATACCTATGCCCAGGAAATGTACTTCCAAACGTGGCTTGGAAGCAGCGATAAGCGGACAAACTTCCAGCATGTGTGATTGCAGGATAGCGCTGTTTGCACCGTCGAAGTTCAAGGTGTAGTCTTCCAGGAAAGAGCAGCCTTTGGAAAGCCCTTGGTTCATCACCCATACGGTACGGTATAGAGCTGCCGATTTCCAGTCGCCTTCGGCACCGAATCCATAGCCTTCAGCCATCAGACGCTGAGAGGCCAGTCCCGGAATCTGATCGAAGTAGCTGCCGTCAGTCTGGCCCAGGTCGTCAAAATTGGTCGTGAATCCTTTGGCACCTTTGGCTTTGAGGATAGCGCGGAGAGCCAATTCGGCTTTTGCAGCGTTCCATACTTTCTGATAAGCTTCGGTTGATTTGTCTTCCAATGAAGCATCGTGGTCGTATTCATTGAAGTAAGTTGATACAAGTGCCTCTACATCTGCGTCCTTGATATCTTTATGGTATTCCATCAGTTCGCTTGCCGGACAGTAATCTACGTGATAGCCCATGCGTTGTTCTGCTTCCACTTTGTCACCGTCAGTTACAGCTACGTTGTTCATCTGGTCACCGAAGCGGATGATCAACATATCCTGAGAATCTGCCCATCCTGCGCAGACACGCATCCAAACGGCGATCTTGTGCTGGGTATCTTCCTCTTTCCAGTAGCCTACCACTACTTTGCGGCGGATGCGCATACGGGTGCAGATATGTCCGAATTCACGGTCGCCATGGGCGGATTGATTCAGATTCATGAAGTCCATATCCATGGTATCCCAGGGAATTTCTTTGTTGAACTGAGTGTGCAGGTGTAACAGCGGTTTCTTTAACTGCTGCAGACCGTGAATCCACATCTTGGCAGGTGAGAAAGTGTGCATCCAAGTGATGACACCGATACATTTCTCATCATTATTGGCTGCTTTGAACACTGTTTCCACTTCTTTAGAAGAATTGGCTGTTCCTTTATATACTACTTTTACAGGAAGTTTTCCTGATTCGTTCAGTCCGTTTACCATTTCGTTGGAGTGGGCATCTACTGCTACTACAGCGTCACCTCCGTACAGAAGCTGTGCTCCTGTTACAAACCATACTTCATACTGATCAAATGCTTTTTCCATGATTTTTTTATTTAAAGGGTTTTGTTTTTATTATTTCTGTCCATAATAAGCATTGGGACCGTGTTTGCGGCTGAAATGCTTTTCTATCAATAGCGGGTTCATTGTCAAATGAGGGTTGGCGGCAAAAGCGATACTTGCCATTTTGGCTACCTGTTCCATCACTACGGCATTGTGTACGGCGTCATTGGCATCTTTTCCCCATGCGAAAGGGCCATGGTTTTTCACTAGTACTCCCGGAGTGTGTACCGGATTCAATCCTTCGAAGCGTTTGACGATCACATTGCCTGTTTCCAGTTCGTAGGCGCCTTTTACTTCCTCTTCTGTCATATCGGCGGTACAAGGTATGGCATCATGGAAATAATCGGCATGAGTCGTTCCGATATTGGGAATGTCCAGCCCGGCTTGTGCCCAGGCGGTAGCATAAGTGGAGTGGGTGTGTACCACCCCGCCTATTTCAGGAAATGCTTTATATAGAACTACATGGGTAGGGGTGTCTGACGAGGGGCGAAGGGAACCTTCTACCACGTTGCCGTCCAGATCTACTACCACCATGTCTTCGGCTTTCATATCATCGTATGATACACCACTGGGTTTGATCACTACCAGGCCTGTTTTACGGTCGATGGCAGAAACATTTCCCCATGTAAAAATAACTAGTCCGTGTTTTACCAAATCCAGATTGGCACGGAATACTTTTTCTTTTAATTCTTCTAACATAATGAATAATTAAGCAATGTGGCAAATTAGCAACATTGACACCTTTTTTAAAGTTTGAATTTCGGATCCTTTTTGTAGGCCTTATCGTTAAATTTATAAAGATAAGCACCTCGCCGGGAGCCTGATTTATCTATTAAATCTGTTTTTTCTATGAAATCCATTTCGGCTACCCGTTTGCGGAAATTCCGTTTGTCCATCGGTTCGCCATAGATTGCTTCATACAGATTTTGCAGCTGGGTCAGAGTGAACAATTCGGGCAACAAGTTAAAACCGATGGGATTGTATGACGCTTTGTGCTTCATCAGCTCACGTGCTTTAGAAATCATGATCGGGTGGTCGAATATGAGTTGTGGCAATTCGTCTATTTTTGTCCAATAGGCATTGTGCTGTTGTACGAGTCCTCTGTCATATTCATTTACATTGACCAAAGCGTAGTAGGCTACTGATATCACTCGTTCTCCCGGATCACGTTCCAGGTCTCCGAAGGTACCGACTTGTTCCATATATACATTTTCAAGTCCGGTCAGTTCAGACAAAACTCGTTTCGCAGCAGCATCTACACTTTCGTCCTCTTGTACGAATCCTCCCATCAAAGACCATTTTCCCATGGCCGGCTCAAAATTTCGTTTTAGCAGAAGCAGCTTTAGTTCTCCTTTGTCAAAACCGAAAATGATACAGTCCACAGATACATAGAATTTAGGATTTATGTTATAATAGGTGGTCATTTGAGTTGGTTTTTAGATTGAGTTGTTTTTTTACCAGAAGTACCAGTAGAATGCCGCTGTTATACCCAGGATGATAACCGAGTGAATAATATCCCAATGATCCCAGCTTGCACGTGTGGCGGCTTTTTGTTCCGGAGTTGAGGTGCCGAAAACCAATCCTTGGATCTTTTCAGTAGAAGGAGCTTCTGTTGAAAGGCTGACTAAAATGACGACAATCATGCAGAAAAGGAACATCCATCCGCAGAAGAACAGCCAGTTCATATCGTAGAACAGGTATTTGAAAATACTGTCGCTGGCATCTGTCACATTGCTATAATAAACTTTGGCACCCAGACGGGTCAGACCGATAATCATACCTGATAACAATCCCCACATACCCCCTTGGGAAGAAGTACGTTTCCAACAGATACCCAGTAAGAAAGCTGCCGCAATACCCGGAGCCAATACAGACTGAACATCTTGCAGATAAGTATAAAGTACATCACCTACAGAACGCATGATAGGAATCCACAGAATACCTAGAATAACAATTACAACGGTAGCCATCTGACCGATAAGAACCAGTTTCTTTTCAGAAGTCTGAGGCTTGAATCTCTTGTAGAAGTCGATGGTGAACAGCATTGCTGAAGAGTTGAATAAAGAAGCCAATGAACTCATCAAGGCAGCAAGGATACCACATACCACCAATCCTTTCATTCCGGCAGGCAGCAATTTAGCCACCAAAGTTGGGAATGCGGCATCGGCATTGGGATTTCCGTTAGCAAGCATCGGCAAGAAACCACCGTCACCTATATATTTCTGATGCAATGCGAAAGCAATCATACCCGGAATCAGGAACAAGAATACAGGAAGCAATTTCAAATAGGCACCAAAAATAGTACCACGGCGTGCTTCTTTTTCATTCTTACCGGATAATACACGTTGCACAATGAACTGGTCGGTACACCAGTACCAGAAACCAATGATAGAAGAACCAATCAGAGCACCCAGCCAAGGGAAATTCGGGTCGGCATTGCTACGAATAAGGTTCGTCATTGAATCACCGTAATCATTCACTGTGACAGCGCCACAAATTCGGATCATTTCATCCCAGCCACCCAGTTCTTTGAAACCAAGTACCAAAATCACTAATGAGCCCAACAGCAGGATAGGAGTTTGCAAAACAGAAGTATAAAGTACTGATTTCATACCTCCGAAGATGGTATAAAGGGCAGTCAGCAGTACCAGCCCGATAGCTGCGATCCAGAAGAAATCAATTCCCCAAAGTTCCTTGATACCGAATACCTGCTGGAATACCAGACCGCCTGCATATACAGTTACGGCAACTTTAGTCAAGACATAGCTGACCAATGAAATGATGGACAGAATGGTACGTGACTGAGGGTTGTAGCGACGTTCCAGAAATTCCGGCATCGTATAAACCATGCTTCGTGTATAGAAAGGTACAAAGACCCAACCAAGTATCAAAATCATCCATCCCTGGATTTCCCAGTGTGCCATGGCCATACCGCTTGAAGCACCGGCTCCTGCCAGGCCGATCAAGTGTTCCGAGCCAATGTTTGATGCGAAAATAGATGCACCGATAGCAATCCATGTAGCATCTCTACCTCCTAAAAAGTAGTCTGCTGAGTCATTTTGTTTCTGGCTTACTACCCAGATGATAATTCCTATTAATGCCAGGAAAAAAGCGGCAATAACAATCCAATCTAGTGTTCCCACGTTTTTAAATATTTTAAGTTTAACAATTATTTCTCTATACCAAATTTAAAGATGCATTGGCTGCGATAGGTTTGTCCCGGTTCCAGAATGACAGAGGGCCATTGTGCTTTGTTGGGACTGTCCGGATAATGCTGTGTTTCCAGGCAGACAGATGCGCGTTGCGGATAAGTAATTCCTTTTTTCCCTTTTACGGTTCCGTCCAGGAAATTGCCTGTATAAACCTGTATTCCCGGTTCGTTGGTATATACTTCCAAAGTGATGCCGCTGGCAGGACTGGTCAGTTTGGCTGCCAGCTGGTTGATGTCGCCTTTCGTGTTAAGTACCCAGTTGTGGTCGAAACCGTTACCAAATTTCACTTGTTCGTTTTCAAAGTCAGTCACATCGGGGGCGATGGTTTTGGGAGTGTTGAAGTCAAATGGAGTTTTTGCTACCGCTGTCATTTCTCCGGTAGTCATGAATGTGCTGTCAACCGGAGTGATGCTATCGGCATTTACATACAGAATATGGTCAGTGGCCGGATTGGCTGGATTTCCACTCAAGTTGAAGTAAGAGTGGTTGGTCATATTGATCACCGTTTTTTTGTCAGTTGTCGCTTCATAGTTTATGTCGATGGCATTGTCACCACTCAGTGCGTAGGTAACGGTAGCGGTGACATTCCCCGGAAAGTTTGCGTCTCCATCCGGTGACTTCATGGTCAGGGTCATGGTACTGTCGTTTAACTGGTTTGCTTCGTACACTTGGTATTGCCATCCTTCGGGACCTCCATGCAGACAGTGGCCGAAATTATTTTGAGGAAGCTGGATGGTTTCTCCGTCTATTACTATGATTCCTTTATTAATACGGTTGGCATAGCGTCCGATAGAAGCGCCAAAGTCGCTGGGGATGTTTTGGTAATCAGCAATGCTGTCGAAACCCAGCACTACGTCTTTCATCTCTCCATTTTTATCGGGAACCAGGATCGACACAATACGTCCGCCGAAGTTGGTTACACACACTTCCATTCCGGCGGTATTTTTCAGCGTGTACAGTTTGACAGGTTTTGTACCGTCCACCATGGTTTCATAATTAGTGGGATTCAATCCGGACTTTGTAAGTGTCTCTTGTGATTGTTTGGGAGCGCAAGCACTAAACAAGGTCAGTGCGATACCGGTTCCCAAAAAGGTTTTCTTCATGCTTTTCATGATATAAAAGTACTAATTAGTAATAGGATATATGATTTGGGTGTAAAAGTAACACTATTACTAATACGTTGGATATGAAAAGAGTATGTTATGTAACATAAAAGTGTAGGAAATACACTTTTATAGTATAAGGAAGAAAAAAACCGCCCTGAACTCAGAGCGGTTTTTATATGCAGGCGAATTTGAGATATCTTTTATACCAGTTTACGAGAACCGTCGCTAATGACTACATCGTAAACCTTCGGGCTTCTGCCGAATTTTTCTTTGAATCTTTCTTTGGCAGTAGTGATGAATGTTTCGTATAGTTCGTTTTTAACCAAGTTGATTGTACATCCGCCGAAACCTCCGCCCATGACGCGTGAGCCGGTAACACCACAGTCAAATGCAATATCATTCAGGAAGTCAAGTTCTTCGCAGCTTACTTCATACAATTTGCTCATGCCATAGTGAGTTTCATACATCTTTTGACCTACAGTTTCGTAGTCACCTCTTTCCAAAGCATCGCAAACATCGAGTACGCGCTGGATTTCTTCAATAACATATTCTGCACGCATATAGTCTTCTTCACTGATATCAGCTTTTGCCTCCTGCAACATTTCCATTGTACAGTCACGCAAGAATTCTACATGAGGATGTTTTTTCTGGATAGCAGCTACAGCGGCTTCACAACTTTGGCGACGTTTGTTATAAGCAGAAGAAGCCAATTCGTGTTTAACTACCGAGTCAACCAATACCAATCGGTAACCTTCCGGTTTGAACGGGAAGTATTGATATTCCAAAGAACGGCAATCCAGACGGATCAAACTGCCTTCTTTTCCGAATACAGAAGCAAATTGGTCCATGATACCGCAATTTACACCACAGTAATTATGTTCTGTTGCCTGACCCACTTTAGCCAATTCGAATTTATCTATTTTGTTGTCACCGAAAAGTTCGTTGATAGCGAAAGCATACGTACTTTCCAATGCAGCAGATGAAGACATACCCGCACCCAGAGGCACATCACCTGCAAAAGCAGTGTCGAAACCTTTTACGTCTACACCGCGTTTGATCATTTCACGGCAAACACCGAAAATATATCTTGCCCAGCTGGCTTTGGGGGCATCCTCTTCGTTCAAACCGAATTCTACGTAGTCTTTCAAATCTATAGAATAGGCACGTACCTTATCTGTACCGTTTGGTTTGATTTCTGCAATCATACCTTTATCTACTGCTCCGGGGAATACGAAACCACCGTTATAGTCGGTGTGTTCTCCAATAAGGTTAATACGTCCGGGGGATGCATATACTGAACCTGTTGTACCATCAAAATGCTTGATGAAGCGACTTCTTACGTATTCTATGTCCATGATATTAATAGTTTAAAGTTAATACTATATATAATGTTTATATGATTATTCTACAGGAATGTCTTTGTTCACGTTCTTGCATCCTATCAAGCCGTAGAACAGCAAATAGGCAAGCAAGGCGATAATCAACCAATAGCTGGCCATATATCCTACTGCGTCAGAAATGAACTGTTGCAATAACGGGAATATACCGCCACCGACAACCATCATCATGAAAATACCTGAGGCTTGTGCGGTGTATTTGCCCAAACCTTCTACAGCAAGGTTAAAGATACCTCCCCACATGATGGACGTACATAAACCGCAAAGTACCAAGAATAGGGCGCTGACCGGTACGGATGCCATTTCAAATCCATTTTCCACACTGTATCCAGGCATAGAAACGGTGATTTCTTTAGGAGTAAATATGGCAATTAATATAAAGAAGATGGCTGTTGCGGAAACAACGATTAATTGTGTGCGTGTAGCTACTTTACCACTGATGATGCTACTTGCAGAACGTCCCACCAACATAAGTAACCAATAAATGGCAGCGATAGCTCCACCAATAGCGGCACCGTTGGCAACCAGACCCGCACCTTTTTCTGTTGGGTCGGCAAGGTAGAAATTCAATGTGCCCGGAATACCGATTTCGATACCTACATATACAAAGATACCGATAACGCCTAATACAGTATGACGGAAGTTCCAAGGACTATGAGAGAATTTTTCTTTCTCATGGCCTGCTTTTCTAAGATGAGGTTCCGGAATGGCGATGAATGAAAGAGCGATAAATGCTGATACGAATACACCCATTGCGATGAATAGCAGAGGAGCCACATCCGACATGGCTGTCTGGGGAGTAACCGAACCAATCAGAGCACCTACAAAAAGCGGAGTCAAAGTACCGGACAATGAGTTTAAAGCACCACCGGCCTGAATCAGCTGGTTGCCCTTGTTGCCGCCACCTCCTAAAAGGTTGAGCATCGGGTTGACTACAGTGTTCAACATACATACACAGAAGCCGCAGACAAAAGCGCCAAGTAAATAGATGATGAAGTTCATCTTAATGGCATATTCTCCTAAATTGAATACGTTTATATCTGCACCGAATAAACTGGAAATATACTGGATGAACAGACCGATGAACCCCACTGCCATAGCAATCAGGGCTGTCTTTTTATATCCGATTTTTACAAGCATATTGCCTGAAGGGATACCCATAAACAAGTATGCAAGGAAGTTCATCATATTTCCCATCATACCCAAAGTATTGGCGCCTGCATATTGGTTCTTCCATATTGTGCCGAAGGGCGCAGCAAGATTGGTTACGAAGGAAATCATCGCGAAAAGAAAAAACATTGTAATGATAGCGATGATATTACCGTTCTGTTTTTGTTGATTCATGATTTTGAAAAAATTATAAGTTTATAAATTAGGTTATTTCATAAAATTATTTTTCTACACCGAACTTGTAGATCGTTACTTGGTTGTATGTTTCTCCCGGATGCAGCACACAAGAAGGGAAATGTCCCTTGTTGGGAGTGTCTGGAAAATGCTGTGCTTCAAAACAAATAGCACTTCTTGCCGGGAAAGTTGCTCCATGAGCTCCCTCGAAACCATTATGCCAGTTTGAGGTATAGACTTGTACACCTGGCTCTGTGGTATAGACCTCCATGCTGCGACCGCTTTCGGGTTCTACACATTTTGCAGCGAAACTCAAGGTGCCTTGTTCATGTTTGTTCAGTACATAACAGTGGTCATAGCCTGCACCAAATTCTAGCTGCTCGAATTTATCATTGATTCGGCTGTCTACTCTTTGGGGAGTACGGAAATCCATAGGGGTGCCTTCTACTTTGGCGATTTCGCCTGTAGGGATTGACACATTGTCTATCGGAGTATAGAAATCAGCATGGATGGTTACGATGTTGTTGTCAACGGTTGCCGTAGGGTTGGCAATGCCTGATAGGCTGAAGAAACCGTGGTGGGTGAGATTTACCAGAGTCGTTTTGTCTGTTGTTGCACTATAAGTAATGATAAACTCATTTTGATTACTTAAAGTATATGTTACGTTGATGTCCAGATTTCCCGGAAATCCCTCTTCGCCATCAGCAGACAGATAATGCAATTTCAAACTTTGAGGTGTTTCCTGTTCTGCGTCCCAAACACGGGCATGGAATCCTGTGGGACCACCGTGTAGCGAGTTGGGACCATTGTTGATCGTCAGTGAATACTCTTTCCCCTCCAGAGTGAATTTGCCTCCTGCTATACGGTTGCCGTAACGGCCGATAAGGGTGCTGAGGAAAGGTTCGTGGCTATTGATTACATGTTCTATACTGTCATGTCCTTGAATGACATTGGCGTATTTACCATTTTTGTCCGGAACCATAATAGCCAATACGGCTCCACCATAGTTAGTAACAGCGATTTCAGTGCCGTTCTCATTTTTCAGTATGAAAAGGTCTGTTTGTTTCCCGTTCACTGTTGTCTGAAAATCGGCCCGTTTCAGGCCGCATAAATTCTCATCGGAAGTAGATGTGTTTATCATGTTATTGAAAATCTTTTTATTGTATGTATAAAACTAATGCAAATAAAAAGATTTTCTTCGGTATTCCCAAACTTTTTATAGAAAAGTGAATGCGCTAAACGTGAAATTTTAATAAATCAGCCACGATAAAGCTGCTCCCTCCAACAAAAATAAAGTCATTTTTGTTTGCTTTCTCTTTAGCGGCCGCTATGGCTGTTTTTACATCGGGATAGGTGTTTCCGTGTAATCCGGATTGCAAAGCTAAATCTTGCAGTTCTTTTTCGGGTAAGGCACGTTTTACACTGGCTTTGGTAAAATAGTACATGGCATCTTGGGGAAGCATGGCTAAGACTCCGCTGATATCTTTGTCGTTTACCATACCTATTACGATGTGTAACTGTTCGTATTTTTGATGTCTTAACTGCTCTACGATATACGAAATGCCTCCTACATTATGCCCTGTGTCACAAATTAAAGTTGGTTTATGCTCTAATTTCTGCCATCTTCCCATCAGACCGGTAAGTTCGCATACTTGTGAAAATCCTTTACGTATATTCTCTTCCGTGAATTGATAGCCTGTCTGTTTCAATCGGCGAATGGCGGATAGAAGTGTCTGGGTGTTTTTTAATTGGCATAGTCCTCCCAATTCTCCTTCCAGATTTGCATAATCGACAGTCTGATAGATTTGCTTCCCTTCTTCGTCTATGCAGGAAGTCTGTAATAATTGTTCTTCTTCTGCAAAGTAGATGGGGGCGTTTACCTCTTTGGCGCGGGCCATGAATACCGGTTTGGTTTCAGGAGTTGTTTCGCCAATAACTACCGGAATATTTTCTTTGATGATTCCAGCCTTTTCTCCAGCTATTTTTTCTAAAGTGTTGCCTAAAAATTGTACGTGATCAAAACTGATATTGGTAATGATGCACAAATCCGGCCGGATGATATTTGTGCAATCCATCCGTCCTCCCAGTCCCACTTCTATAATGGCTACATCTACTTGTTCTCGGGCAAAATAGTGAAAAGCCATTGCGGTAGTCAGTTCAAAGAAAGAGGGATGTAAAGGTTCGAAGAAAGTACGGTGCTTCTCTACAAAGTCTATCACATATTCTTTGGATGCAGGAATTCCGTTAACACGGATTCGCTCACGGAAATCTATCAGGTGCGGTGATGTGTAGAGTCCTGTCTTATATCCGGCTGATTGCAGGATGGCAGCCAACGTGTGCGAACAAGAGCCTTTTCCATTAGTCCCGGCTATATGGATGGTTCGGAACTGGCGGTGGGGATGATTGAAATATTCATCTAGAAGATAAGTGTTTTCTAATCCTGCTTTGTATGCATCCTTGCCTATATGCTGGAATAGTGGGGCGCTATTGTATAAATAATCCAGTGTTTCTTCGTAATTCATAGCGAATATTTTTATTTGCCGCGGAGTGTTATAAAGGAATACTAAGGTCTTATATCTCCCTGGTACTCCTTTGTAACACTCCGCGGTGTAGGACTAATCGAAGAAGTTTTTGAACTTCTTGAATATTTTTTCTTTAATGCTTGTATTCGGTTTGAAATTATCCGATTCCTGCATTTTCTCTAGTGCTTGTTTCTCATCTTTGTTCAACGTCTCAGGAACATACACGCTTACATTGACTAATAAATCACCCGTACCATTACTGTAGCCATAACTATTGACATTGGGTAATCCTTTGCCTCTTAAACGTAAAACCTTGCCAGGCTGAGTGCCCGGTTCTATTTTTACTTTTACTTTACTGTCAATAGTAGGTATCTCCACCGTACCTCCTAAAGCGGCTGTCGGGATACTTAACAACAGATTGTAAATCAGATCGTTCTCGTCACGTATCAAGTCCGGATGAGATTCTTCCTCGATGACTACAAGCAAATCACCGGGAACACCGTTGTGCTTGCCTGCATTTCCTTTACCATTGACCGAAAGTTGCATACCTTCAGCTACACCGGCAGGAATTTTCACTTCCACCACTTCCTCTCCATATACGATACCTTCTCCCGAGCAAACTTTACATTTGTTCTTGATGATTTTTCCTTCTCCGTTACATTGCGGACATACGCTTTGCGATTGTACCATTCCGAAGATGCTTTGCTGGGTACGGGTAATACTTCCCGTTCCATGACAAGTGGGACACGTTTCCGTTCCTCCTTCTCCTTCGGCTCCTGAACCATGGCAATGGTCACATGTGACGTACTTTTTCAGTTTGAATTTCTTTTCTACTCCCGTAGAAATCTCTTTTAAGTTCAGTTTTACTTTTACGCGGAGGTCTGAGCCACGGAATTTGCGTTGTGCGGAACGTCCGCCGCCTCCGAAACCTCCAAAGCCTCCGAAACCTCCTCCGCGTCCGCCGAAAATATCGCCGAACATAGAGAATATGTCATCCATAGACATGCCTTGTCCGAATCCTTCAAAACCGCCACCGGCAGCTCCGCTCATACCCGCATGTCCGAATTGGTCATAACGGGCTCGTTTGTCCGGATTGCTCAACACGTCGTATGCTTCGGCGGCTTCCTTGAATTTCTCTTCCGCTTCTTTATCTCCCGGATTTTTGTCCGGATGATATTGTATCGCTTTTTTACGGTATGCCTTTTTTATAACATCGAGGGTGGCTGTTTTGTCCACCTCCAGAACTTCGTAATAGTCTCTTTTTGCCATGTTGTTTTATGATACTGTTTTATTGAGCCACTACTACTTTGGCGTGGCGTATTACTTTGTCATTCAGTTTGTAACCGGTTTGCACGCAGTCCAGGATTTTTCCTTTCTTGTCTTCCGAAGGAGCCGGGACTAATGCGATGGCTTCGTGATAGTCGGTGTCAAAATCTTCACCGTCAGTTTCTATTTTCTGAAGTCCTTCCTGGTTCAATACTTTCAGGAATTTGTTGTAGATCAATTCGATTCCTTCACGCATGGCTTTTACGTCATCCGAAGTTTCTGAAGTCTTTATAGCACGCTCCAGATCATCCAGAACAGGGAGAATGGCAGTAATGGTCTTTTCTCCGCCATTCTTAATCAATTCCGCTTTCTCCTTCATGGTGCGTTTGCGGTAATTGTCAAATTCGGCTGAAAGACGCAGGTATTTGTCATGCTGCTCTTCTATTGTTTTCTGAGCTTCCGCCAATTCCTTGCTCACCTTCTCTTCAGCGTCCAGTTCTTCGGCCGCTTCTTTCTGAGTTTCTTCATCGATGGCAGCTTCTGCCGCTTCCTGATTTTTCAAAACTTCCTCGTCTTGAGGCTGGTTCTTCTCTGTTGGGTTCATATTCTTATTAAACTTTTTGTTTTTCTTGTTTTTACTCATAACAGTCAGGGGTTTTAGGTTCATTTATTGCTAACAAATTCCATGCCTGCTTGTTTCCTTTGAGTGATAATTTTGCAAAAGTACGGAATTTCTGCCACACTGACATACTTTTCTGAATTAAAATGCCTACCTTTGCAACCTCAAAAATAGAATAACTATATAAATAAGGTATATTAGGATGATTACAGTTTCGAACTTGGCCATTCAATTTGGTAAAAGAGTGTTGTATAATGACGTAAATATGAAGTTTACCAATGGTAATATTTACGGGGTTATCGGTGCGAACGGCGCCGGAAAATCTACTTTCTTGAAAGCGATTTCAGGTGAGCTGGAACCGACTAAGGGTTCGGTGACATTAGGACCGGGCGAGCGTCTGTCCGTATTGAGTCAGGATCACTTCAAGTGGGATGAATATACAGTCATGGATACGGTTATGATGGGACACACTGTGCTGTGGGACATTATGAAACAGCGTGAGGAACTGTATGCGAAGACTGATTTTACAGATGAAGATGGCTTGAAAGTTTCCGAACTGGAAGAAAAGTTTGCCGAGCTGGATGGCTGGAATGCCGAGAGTGATGCCGCTTCTTTGTTGAGCGGATTGGGCATTAAGGAAGACAAGCACTATATGTTGGTGGGTGACTTGAGCGGTAAGGAAAAGGTGCGTGTCATGCTGGCACAGGCGCTTTATGGTAACCCTGATAATCTGTTGTTGGATGAGCCTACCAATGACTTGGACATGGATACGGTGACTTGGCTGGAGGAATATCTTTCAAATTTTGAACATACGGTGTTGGTGGTAAGCCATGACCGTCACTTCCTGGATTCAGTTTGTACCCATACTGTGGATATCGATTTCGGTAAAGTGAACATGTTTGCCGGTAACTATAGCTTCTGGTATGAATCAAGCCAGTTGGCACTTCGCCAGCAGCAGAACCAGAAGGCGAAAGCGGAAGAGAAAAAGAAAGAGTTGGAAGAATTTATCCGCCGCTTTAGCGCCAATGTGGCTAAGAGCAAGCAGACAACCAGCCGTAAGAAGATGTTGGAGAAACTGAATGTAGATGAAATCAAGCCGTCTTCCCGTAAGTATCCCGGTATCATCTTTACTCCGGATCGTGAACCGGGCAATCAGATCTTGGAAGTATCCGGCTTGCGTGCGGAAACTGAAGATGGCATGGTGTTGTTCAATGATGTGAATTTCAACGTAGAGAAAGGAGATAAGATTGTCTTTTTGAGCCGTGATCCGCGTGCCATGACTGCTTTCTTTGAGATAATCAATGGAAACCGTACTCCGCAGGCCGGTAAATATGCATGGGGAGTTACTATTACCACGGCTTATTTGCCGGTAGATAATACGGAATTTTTTGAAAGTGATTTGAATTTGGTCGATTGGCTGAGCCAGTTTGGTGAAGGCAACGAAGTCTATATGAAAGGTTTCCTGGGACGAATGTTATTCTCGGGAGAAGAGGTGCTGAAGAAAGTGAATGTGCTTTCCGGAGGTGAAAAGATGCGTTGTATGATTGCCCGTATGCAGTTGCGCAATGCGAATTGTCTGATTCTGGATACTCCGACCAATCATTTGGACTTGGAATCCATTCAGGCTTTCAATAATAATCTGAAGACGTATAAGGGAAATGTGCTGTTCTCTTCTCATGACCACGAATTTATTGAGACGGTGGCGAACCGCATTATTGAACTGACTCCGAATGGCATCATTGACAAGATGATGGAATATGATGAATACATCACTTCCGATCATATCAAGGAAATGCGTGCACGTATGTATGGAGACAATTAAATGATCAGTATGAGCTGAAAAAGAAAGAGCCACCGGGAACCGTTGTCCCTGTGGCTCTTTTTTATGGTTTAGCCGCAATTCTTATTCCTTATGAACCGCAATGAGTTCAAAATTCTATGATAATGAACGATAATCCATGTCGTTGTATTCGGATTTGGATTACTTTTGCGTCACATTAAAAATGTGAAATGATACTTATGAAAAACTTGATTTTGATTTTAGTCTTTGCTGCCGTCAGCTTGAATATGGCAGCTTCCCATCCTGTACATGTGATTATTACTGCCGGACAGTCCAATACCGACGGGCGGACTTCTAATGAAGATTTGCCGGCATATATTAAAGCGTTGGCTACGGATACGCTGGCGTATGCCGAAGGTGCTTACCGCTATTGTCAGATAGCCCAGAATGACGGGGAAGGAAAATTTGTTCCTTTCTGGCCTCGTGCCAAACGTAACGGGAAAAATAACATGTGGGCTTTTGATGCAGTGACATATTATGAGTTGGAGCAGTTGTTGCAGGAGAAGTTTTATGTGGTGAAATGGGCCGTTGGCGGAACCTCCATTGCGCCTGATTACAATGCTTCCAAGGGACGTTTCTGGTCAGCGGATCCTGAATGGCTGTCACAGACCAAGGCGACTTCTGACGGGGGAAACTCCTTATTGCTTTCTTTCATCCAAGAGATAGACGTGTGCATAGACCAGACTCTTTCCCGGCTGGAAGAGGGGTATCAGATAGATGCATTTCTTTGGCATCAGGGGGAAAGCGACTATGCTAAAAGTAAAGACTACTACCATAATCTGAAAACGATGGTGGCTTATGTGCGTACGCATCTGACTGAAAAAACGGGGAAGGACTATTCCCGCCTGCCTTTTATTTTCGGAACTGTTGCCCGGAGTAATAAATATTTCAGCAGGGAAGTAGAGGATGCGATGAAGCAACTGGCCGCTGAAGATCCGAACATGCACCTGATAGATATGTCAGGCGCGGAACTGCTGAGTGACAGGCTTCATTTCACGGCACATTCGGCAGAATATTTGGGGCGGCAGGTATATAAGCGGCTGGAACAAATTATCAAAGGGGATCCCGTTCAGACGGATGGGTTGAGAGGAAAGCGTTTGGGAATTATCGGAGATAGTTATGTGAAGAATCATAAGGAACCCGTAAAGAATACCTGGCATTATAAATTTGCCGAAAGACATGGCATGGAATATTTTAATTATGGCAGGAATGGCAGCAGCATTGCCTATAGTAGCCCGCGTTGGGGGGAGGCGATGTATGTAAGATATAAGGAGATGCCGGATGATCTGGACTATGTGATTGTAGTGGGAGGGCACAATGATGGTTTTAAATTGGATTCAATTGGCGGTATGGATGTCTTTAAAGAGAGGCTGGCAATGCTGTGTGAAGGGCTTATTGAAAAATATCCCACAGCTAAGATTTTCTTCTTTACCCGATGGAATTGTAAGAATTTTAAAGGAAGTGATGCTGAAAAGGTGGTGGATGCCATGATTGAGGTTTGTGGAAATTATAGCATTCCTGTTTTTGACAGTGCTCGAAAAGGGGGAATTTATGCAAGTAGTGATCGTTTCAGGAAAATCTATTTTCAGAAAAGCAAGCACAATACAGATACTGCCCATCTGAATGAAAAAGGTCATGAACGTTTCTTGAAAGTGGCTGAGAACTTTATTTTACAATATTAAGATCCTGTTTGCAAATGCAATAGATTCTTTTTCAGATGCGGATGATGTTGAAGTGATACGGTTTCGTCAAATACGACTGCTCTGTATGCTGACAGAAATCCGGCATGATCCGCATCATCAAAAAAATAATCTATTTAAAGCGGCACAGACGGAGAGCCGGTGTCATTTCAGGTAATCTCCGTCAAACGATAAAGGTAAAAGTCCGCCAACGTTTTCTAATATATAAATATCAGTCTTGCTATAGAGCAGTATCCGCATGGGCTTACCGTATCGTTTTTCAGTTTCTAATAAGACTTGCCGGCAGGCTCCGCATGGAGGAATGGGAGTGTCGAGAAAGTCGTTCTCTGTGCGGGCGGCAATGGCAAGTGTCCTTACTGCCTGGTCCGGATATTGTGAATTGGCATAAAACAAAGTCGTGCGTTCCGCGCAAAGCCCCGATGGATAGGCTGCGTTTTCTTGGTTGGTTCCGGTGATAACCATGCCATTTTCCAACAGTGCGGCGGCTCCGACGGAAAAATGTGAGTAAGGAGCGTAGCTTCTTTGGGTGGCGTCACATGCAGAGTCTATCAGTCTACGGTCTTCTTCCGTCAGCTCGTCATAATGGCGTGCTTCTATCGTTATTTCCAGTTTGATTTGTTTCATGGTACCTCCTCGTTCGTTTTCTTGCAAATGTAATGTTTTGTTTTTAATATCTCACTATTGGTTGGCATAATTCATCCGGTAGGGCCTTATATTACGTTAAAAGAACGGACGGAATGGAGAGGCATGGTAAAAGCCGCTCAATTAGAAGCGTTATGTATCACAAGCGGAAGTGTCAGGCTACGTGTCCTGCCGCCTCAACCGTCCAGCGCCTGCCGGACGCATTTCCCATGCAGGCTGAACGCATATCCGGCACAGGCTGAACGCATATCCGACATCCGCCGGAAATCCATTTTTTTATCTATGGAAGTATTTGTTGCAACCTTTTCCTCGGGTTGTGCGTCTAACAGGTATGTATAACTAAAAAAGGAGAAAGATTATGTTAGCAACAACAACACCTACCATCGAAGGAAAACGTATAACCAAATATTATGGCATTGTGACAGGTGAAACCATTATCGGCGCCAATCTGTTCCGTGATTTTTTCGCCAGTATCCGCGACATTGTGGGCGGGCGTTCCGGTTCTTATGAAGAAGTACTGCGTCAGGCCAAAGATACCGCGTTACGCGAAATGCAGGATCAGGCTGCTTTATGGGGAGCTAATGCTGTCGTTGGAGTGGATTTGGATTATGAAACCGTGGGAGAAAGCGGTAGTATGCTGATGGTGACCGCAAGCGGAACGGCTGTCAGAATAGAAGATTAAGGGAAAGAAGGTATACCTGTTGCAGTATTCTTTTTAAAGACTTATTGCAACAGGTGAGTCCATGATCTGTTTAGGTTGGATTACCATCTGTCCTTGATCCCCAGTATTTTACGTGCGTCATCTTGCTTAAATAAAGAATCCAGCGTCTTGACGATTTCGTTTCCGTTTTCACGGTCTACAATACGGTCGGAAACCATTCTTAATACTTTCATCTTTTCATCATCCCATGTAAATATGGACATGAGCCGGGCGGTTTGTTTACAGGTGAAATAGTTGTTTACGACTCCTACAGACAGTAATTCCAGCTGGTCGTCCTTAAAAGCTTTGCTTCTCACTTTTTTATAAAGGTTTTCAAAATCTAGTGGATTCATGGCCTTGCGTCTCGGTCTGTGGGGACCGGAATGATCGGGCTGGCTGGGTGGGGCTACCGTAATAATTTCATTGGGCGGACACACTGCGACCGGAGGCGGAGTGACGATGGCTTTAAAAGAATCCATGTTTGTTACCATTCCGTCTATAAAATCGATAATGATTACTTTGTTTGCGGCTGTGGTATATTCCCATTGTTCCGAACCGTTGTCAAATCTACGGAAATCGGGACTTCCAAGCAACTGGCTGACTTCTTCTTGGAACATTCCTCTCTGCACTTTCATGATAGCGTTACTGGCAGTCAAACCGCAACTGCTGACCAATGCACAAATGGCTAAAGCTACTAATGCTTGATTTAATCTTCTCATCTTTTTTGTGTTTTCTATTTGCAACAAAGGTAAGTCGGGAAAAAGTATATTCCTCTATCTTTTCCCCTATTTATTTGTAGGGATTTCCCTATTGTTTATATAGTAAATCTTCTAAAGTCCGTAATTCGTTCATTAGCAGGCTGTTTCAGACCTGTATTCTGAAGGATTCAGTTGTATCCTCCCAGAAAAGATGCCATTGATTATTTTAACGCCATCTATAATTAATGTAAAAACTGAGATCTCAATTTTAACTTCTTGTTCTCAGGTGGTTCTAACCTATAAACATTTGAAGAGCAGATGATAAACGAAGATAAAATTCGGGAAGTATGCGCTTCCCACCCGGAGCGGGGATTCAAACTGTTGATGGATCATTTTCAACAGCCCATATATTGGCATATCCGGCGGTTGGTCGTTTCGCACGAGGATGCGGAGGACATCTTGCAGGAAGTCTTTATCCGTATCTTCCGCCATCTTCCCCAGTTCAGGGAGGAAAGTTCGTTGGGGACATGGATTTACCGGATAGCGACCAATGAGTGTCTCCGATTTCTGAATATGCGTAAGGAACAAGCTGTTTCTGCGGAAGAAGTTCAGGAAGAGTTGATGAATAAGTTGATGGCATCCGATTATGTGGATTACGAGAATGAAATGGCGGTGAAATTCCAGCAAGCCATCTTGATGCTCCCCGAAAAACAGCGGATCGTTTTCAACCTTCGTTATTATGATGAACTGGAATATGAGGAAATCAGCCGGATTACGGATACGAAGGTAGATACATTGAAAGTGAATTATCACTATGCAAAAGAGAAAATAAAAGAGTATATGGTAAATAATTAAGGATAGTATGGAAAAGGAGTTTGATTTTAAGAATATGGGTAAGCAGATGCCTTACCGTACCCCTGATGACTTTTTCGGGAAAATGCAGAAACAAGTTTTGGAGCGTACTCGGGCTGGGAGGCTTGACCGGCGGCATAGAGTCAGAAGGATTGCCTGGGCTGCTTTAGCTGCTGCGGCTGTCATGTTAGGAGTTGTTTTTTTCCCGACCTCCCGACCTGTGACAGAGGAGTTGCCTTCTCATTCGCTTGTTGTTTCTGCGGATTTGGACCATTCCTATTCAGAAGCTATGGATCATTATATAGAATCTATGTCCGATGAGGAATTGGCAGAATGGGTGGAATTATCTGAAAATGATATATTTATAAATTGATTAATCACTAAAAAGTAATGAAATGATGAGAACAAAAAAGTTTTTAATGGTATTGGTTGCCATTTTTATGGGAAGTCAGGTAACACTTTTTGCACAAGAAAAGAAAGGGGCTAGACCTGAAAGAAAACAGTTGAATAAAGAGCAGATGCAGGAAATGCAGTGCAGTCAGATTATAAAAGGATTGGCATTGGATGATGCAACGGCTGCCAAGTTTACTCCGGTGTATAAACAATATATGGAAGAAATGCAGGCTACCCGTAACATGGGAGCTCGCCGGAATGCTGCAAATAGAACGGCGGCCGATAAACAGACTCCCAAACCGGTCCCTACAGACGCCGAAGTGGAGCAGGCTATTAAGGCACGATTTGCGCAGAGCAGAAAGATGCTGGATATCCGTGAGAAGTATTATAATGAATTCCGGAAATTTCTTTCGCCCAAACAAATTCAGAAAATGTACAATCTGGAGAAACACAATGGAGATAAATTCCGTAAAGAGATGAAAAGAAGACAAGGAATGAAAAAACAACCTGATGGAAGAAGACGTATGCCGCAGGGCGATGTGAAGAAGTAAATATGGATGAAATGAGGAAAGTGGCTGCTGTTTATGGCGGCCACTATTTTGTTTTCTCGTGGGAAGTGCGTATTTTTGTGAAGCTAACAGTGGCTATTCAACCAATAAGAATAATACGATGAAAGTAAAGAAATTAAGTGGCAAAGTTCAAGATGCGCAACAGATACCGGCCTTGTTTGATAATGAGAACATTATGTATCATCCTGTTGATAGGGTGAACTGGGAAGCATATCCTTATCAGCCTCATGTGTCTTTTCGTATAGCTTATACAAATGATGCTATATTATTGCATTATAAAGTGACCGAAGATAGTGTCCGTGCCAGATATGGTGAAGATAACGGCAGTGTATGGACTGATTCTTGTGTGGAATTTTTTTCTATTCCTGCCGCAGATGGCATTTACTACAATTTGGAATGTAACTGCATCGGTACGGTTCTTTTAGCTGCAGGACCGGAACGTAGTGATCGTGAAGCGGCTCCTCTTGAAATAACCGGTCAGGTGAAACGTTGGGCCAGTTTGGGTAGAGAAACTTTTGAAGAAAAGATAGGAGAATGTACCTGGGAGGTTGCTTTACTGATTCCGTATAAGGTATTTTTTAAACATGCCATTACCGGGCTGGATGGAATGAGCATACGGGCTAATTTTTATAAATGTGGGGATGAATTGCAAAAGCCTCATTTCTTATCATGGAATCCGATCAAGATAGAGAAGCCGGATTTTCATCGTCCGGACTTCTTCGGGCTTTTGGAGTTTGAATGAAATTCGTAATTAATTTAAAAAGATTGCATACTGCCGGATAAAAATGCTAAGTTTGTGATATTATATAATGAAAGAAATAGTATAGTAGCGATTTAGAAACAGTTCTATAGGATGAAACATACGTTGAAATTTATATGGGTCGGGTTGTTTTGTTGTCTATGTCATCTCACCGTGGAGGCGCAAACCCGTAACCGGCAGTATGAGGAATATATTCATAAGTATAAAGATCTTGCTATCGATGAGATGAGACGGTATCGTATTCCTGCCAGCATCACTTTGGCCCAGGGACTATTGGAGTCAGGGGCGGGAAAAAGTACCTTGGCTCGTAAATCCAATAACCATTTTGGTATAAAATGCGGTGGTGACTGGACGGGCCGTACTGTACGGCATGACGATGATGCCCGTAATGAATGTTTCCGTGCCTATAAGCATCCTCGCGAGTCATACGAAGATCATTCCAAATTCTTGAAAGGACGTTCGCGCTATGCATCTCTTTTTAAGTTAAAAATCACCGATTATAAAGGATGGGCACATGGACTGAAGAAAGCAGGATATGCTACTGATCCTCGCTATGCGTATCGTTTGATTGATATCATTGAACTGTATGGACTACATAAATACGACACTAAGGATGGTATAAAGTGGATGAAGGAATTTCCAAATCCGCATCAGCCTTATTTGGCTAATGATTTGCTTTATATTGTGGTACGTCCGGGGGATACATTAAAAAAACTTTCTAAAGAGTTTGATATCAGCCAACGTAAGTTGAGGAAATACAATGATTTATATAAAGGATATGTGCTGAAGCCGGGCGATATTATGTATTTGGACAAAAAGCATCGTCGTGCGGATAAGGAACATATTGTTCATGTGGTTCGTGGGGGAGAATCCATGTATTCCATTTCTCAGAAATACGGTATTCGTCTGAAGAACTTATATAAGATGAATAAGATGAAACCGGAGGATCCTTCTCCTAAAGTAGGTGATATATTGCGTTTGCGTTAACCGTTATTGTGCGGTGACAGACATTTAAAAACGTACAGGGTGTCCGATATCGGACACCCTGTACGTTTTGTTTATTATTGATTATCAGAAGATTAATTTCTTGGCATGAATGTTGCATATTCTTTGGTACAAAATGAAAATAATAAAATGACAATAAGTTATGGACAGAGAAATCCCCAAAGAAGTGCGTGATAAGGAACGCAAGAAGAAGTTTATCAAATATGGTGCAATAGGCGTGGTGGCGGTGGTGTGTATAGCCGTATTGATTTCGTTTATGCGAAGCAGTGTCAACCGAAAGGATCTGGTATTTTCGGAAGTGGATAATGGAACCATCGAAGTGAGTGTCAGTGCTTCCGGTAAGGTAGTTCCGGCTTTTGAAGAGATTATCAATTCACCTATTAATACTCGCATTGTGGAAGTTTACCGTAAAGGGGGGGACAGTGTGGATATAGGTACACCGATTTTGAAACTCGATTTGCAGAGTACGGAAACCGAATACAAGAAACTGCTGGATGAAGAACAGATGAAACGCTATCAGTTGGAGCAGCTGAAAGTGAACAACAGTACTTATCTGAGCGACTTGGCTATGCAAGTGAAAATCTCTGCCATGAAGTTGAACCGCATGGAGGTGGAACTACGTAATGAACGCTATCTGGACAGTTTGGGATCAGGGACAACGGATAAGGTCCGCCAGGCCGAACTGAACTTCAATACCGGAAAATTGGAATTGGAACAGCTTCGTCAGCAATACGCCAATGAGAAAGAGGTGAAGGCCGCCGATTTGAAAGTGAAGGAGTTGGAATTCAATATCTTCTCAAAGAGTCTGGCGGAAATGAAACGTACATTGGACGATGCACAAATCCGTTCACCGCGTAAAGCGATTCTCACCTATATTAATAATCAGGTAGGTGCGCAGGTGGCGGAAGGCAGCCAGGTAGCTATCATCTCTGATTTGAGTCACTTTAAAGTGGAAGGTGAGATAGCCGATACATACGGTGACCGTGTGGCGGCAGGCGGACGTGCCATCGTCAAGATTGGCAATGAGAAACTGGAAGGAACGGTAAGCAGCGTGACACCGCTGAGCAAGAATGGGGTGATTTCGTTTATCGTACAACTGAATGAAGACAATAACAAACGCTTGCGTTCCGGCTTGAAGACGGATGTGTATGTCATGAATGCCGTGAAGGAAGGAGTCTTAAGATTGGCGAATGCTTCTTATTATGTGGGCCGGGGTGAATACGAATTATTTGTCCAGGACAGTAAGGATGAAATCGTAAAGCGTAAAGTTCAGTTGGGCGACAGCAACTTTGAATATGTGGAAGTCGTATCGGGGCTGAAGCCGGGTGACAAGGTAGTTGTCAGTGATATGAGCAGCTATAAAAACAAGAATAAGTTGAAGTTGAAATGAGAGCAGCTATGACATAAACAACAAGATAAAACTTTCTCTCTTAAATTAAAGTAGCGGGAAACCGGGTGGAAGGGAGGCATATTCCCTTCTGCTCGCCCCGGATACTGATGATAATTCGTTCTCATTATGATAAAATATTATTGGAAGCAGGCCTGGGAGCTGCTGAAACAGCATAAACTGTTCAGTGTGCTTTATATAACAGGTGCGGGATTGGCTATTGCCATGACTATGGTTGTTTTTGTGGCACATTATATAAGAGTGGCACCTGTTTATCCGGAGACAAACCGTGCTGAGACGTGGGTTTTGAAGTCTGTTACGGTGCAACGGGTGAAAACCCGTGGAAGTGGCAGTTGGCAAAGCTCTCACCAATTGGTACGTGACTGGTGGTATCCCATGCAGGAGGCCGAGCAGGTTTCTGCTGTATATAACTCGTGGGAATTGGATGACTACATTCAACGTGAGAACTTGGGTTCGGAACTGAATGTGAAAGTGAAATATACCGATCCTGCTTTTTTCCGTATCTTTCAATTCTCTTTTTTAGCTGGGAAGCCATTCTCGCAGGCCGATTTTGAGAGTGGTATCATGAATGCGGTGGTAGGGGAGGACTTGGCACGTCGTCTGTTCGGCACCACAGAGGTGGTTGGCAAGACTTTCAGCTTGAATTATACGGACTGTCGCATTGTGGGAGTTGTGAAAGATGCAAGTTTCCTGACAAGAGACTCCTTTGCACAATTATATCTGCCTTATACTACAGTGGCAGGCTATGATAAGGATTCTAAAAGTGATGCCAGTATGTTGGGACCCTATACGGTTTATTTCAAAGTGAAGGATGATGCCATGGGAGCGGCTTTGGAGGCGGCCATGCATGAAATGGTCCGTAAATATAATACTTCACAGGAAGAGAATAAATTGGTTTTATCAGGTCCGGATGTTTATTGGAAAAGTGTCTATCGGCGTGGAAATGTTCCTTTGGACTGGTGGGAGCTGATACGTCTTTGGGGAGGGCTTGTTTTGATTTTCTTATTGGTGCCTGCTCTTAATTTATGTGCGATGATCAGTACGCGCATGGAAAACCGTCTTCCGGAAATGGGTATCTGTAAAGCCTTCGGTGCCGACCGCGGACGTTTGCTTCGTCAGATATTGATCGAGAATTTGATATTGACCTGTTTGGGGGGGCTGCTGGGCTTATGTTGGGTCTGGACGATATTGATAGCCGGACGTAATTGGGTGTTTACTTTGTTTGAGCGTTACGGAAATTCCGCTCCTGAAGGAGTAGATACAATCGTCAGTTTTGATATGCTGTTCTCTCCATGGATTTTCTGTGCAGGTTTTATCGTTTGTCTTTTGCTGAATTTATTCTCTGCATTATGGCCGGCGTGGAAGGCACTGGGTAAGGATATCGTTTATTCATTGAATCAGAAGAAATAAAAGGAGGGGGATGCGATGCTACATTTGATAGGTAAGAATTTATGGGCACGCCGATACCGCAATGGCTGGTTGTTGGCAGAGTTGATCATTGTATCTATGGTGATATGGGTACTGACTGACCCGATTGTGGTGACTACCCACGACAGGGGGCTGCCTACCGGTATCACAGAGGAAGGAATGTACAGACTGAATCTTGCTGCTGTCTCTTCCAAATCAGCGCGTTTTGAAGCAGGGGAAGACACTCCGGAGGCACGTGCTGCCAATGTACGACGGATTCTTTCGCGCATTCGCGACTATGAAGATGTGCGGTATGCAACTTTGCAGTTTAGAGACGTCGGCCCGTTTTGTTCCAGTTCATGGAGCCGTTCGTTAAATACGGACTCTTTACATTATTATCCCTATATGGTGATGTTCTTTGAGCCTCAGAGTCAGTTTTTCAGCACATTTGGATTTGAGGAAGTGGAAGGGCAGACTAACGAAGAGCTGGACCGTATGCCTTTTGAAAATAAAGAAGTCGTTATGACCGTAGATCCTGTACCGGGAGTCGTTTCATTGGGCTATCGCTATGTTGATTTTAAAACGGATACCTTGAACTGGATTATAAAAGCAACCATCGGTAAACTACGTATGCGCAATGGCATGCAGCCGCAGAATGTATTGGCCGAGCCTCAACAGTTGGAAAAATTCGAAATACCGGAAGAGGTATGTATCGTCTTCCGTACTAAACCGGCTATAAACGAAACGCAATTTATGCAGCATTTCAGACCATGGGCGGAGAAAGAGTTGCGTGTGGGTAATCTATATATGCGTAGTGTGAAGAGTTATCATGAAGTAATAGCGGACAATGATGAAGAGAATACAGTGAATTATACTTATCGTGTGAATTTACTGATGGGAGGATTCTTCCTGATCAGTTTATGTTTAGGAGTTTCCGGTACCTTTTGGATGCAGACACGCAGCCGTCGGGAGGAAGTGGGTATCATGAAAAGTTTCGGTGCCCGGTCTGTCTATATCATCCGTATGTTGCTGGGCGAAGGGATAGTGCTTTCTACGCTGGCTACTTTGACCGGTTGTCTTATTTATTTGCAATATGCCTTGAAAGAAGGGCTTTATACCAATATGTGGAATGAACAGGAAATACTTCCCATTTATTGGGTGAATAGATTCCCGCTTCATTTTTTAGGAGTGTCACTGATTGTATGGATTATCTTGCTGATTGTGGTCAGTATAGGCATTTATATTCCTGCACGCAGCATCAGCCGCATAACTCCGGTGGATGCATTGCGGGATGAGTAGGATTAAGATTTAAAAAAAATGATAAACGGCTGTAAACCGGTCTGTTTATAGGTGTATGGATTTTGAGATAACTAGTATGAGATAAGATTAACAATTTAAATACGAAACGATTATGGCAATGATTAAATTAACCGGTATCAATAAGATCTACCGTACGAATGAGATTGAGACATTAGCATTGGAAAATGTGAATCTGGATGTGGCTAAAGGTGAGTTTGTCAGCATTATGGGACCTTCCGGTTGCGGTAAGTCCACATTGCTGAATATAATGGGGCTGCTGGATGCTCCCAGCAGTGGAAAGATTGAAATCAACAGTACGTCTGTGGAAAGCATGAAGGATAAGGAACTGGCTGCTTTCCGTAACAAGACCTTGGGCTTTGTGTTCCAGTCGTTCCACCTGATTAATTCACTGAATGTGCTTGATAATGTGGAATTGCCTTTACTTTATAGAAAGATGGCCGCCAAGGAGCGTACCCGTCTGGCAAAAGAAGTGTTGGAGCGTGTCGGCTTGAGCCATCGTATGCGTCACATGCCCACACAGCTTTCCGGAGGTCAGTGCCAGCGTGTGGCGATAGCTCGTGCTATTGTAGGTAATCCTGAGATCATCCTTGCCGATGAGCCTACAGGTAACTTGGACTCAAAGATGGGTGCTGAAGTCATGGAATTGTTGCATAAATTAAATAAAGAGGATGGACGGACCATTGTGATGGTAACCCATAATGAGGAACAGGCCAAGCAGACTTCCAGAACGATCCGTTTCTTTGATGGCCGCCAGGTGCAATAACTACTGATTACTATGAAAAGGAATTTATTAAGAAATAACAGAGATGATTAAACAGTATTTTAAGCAAGCTTTGGCGCAACTTCGCCAGCATCCGCTTATCAGTGTTATCAGCATCGCAGGAACTGCTCTTAGCATTTTCCTTATAATGTTGGTAGTGATGCTACAACAAGTGAAGGTTGCTCCTTTTTCTCCCGAGTCAAACCGGGATCGTTTTCTGCATGTGCATTATATGAGCATAAATCATAAGGATTGGGGGGACGGAACAAGTAACGGACCGATGAGCGTGCGGACGGCGCGTGAGGTATATAAATCATTGAAAACCCCTGAAGCTGTCACTATTTATTGCAGTATGCCGATATCGACTCCTGTCTCATTACCTGCGATGCCGGCTATTGGAGCGGATGTGCGGGAAACGGATGATACTTTTTTTAAAGTGTTCGATTTTCGTTTTGTGAGTGGAAAACCATACGATGAAGCTACTTTCAATGCAGGCACTCCTGTGGCAGTGATTACTGAGAGCATATCGCGGGCTTTGTTTGGTTCCACAGAATCTGCAGGCAAAGAATTTTTATTGAATCATGCTCCCTATCGTGTGGCAGGGGTAGTGAAAGATGTATCTACTCTTGCCGATGCTTCTTATGGCCAGGTATGGATTCCCTTTACTTCGACGGATTTGCCTAATGATACGTGGAGTGACCAGCACATGGGGATGATGAGTGTCACTATTTTGGCTCGTAATCATGATGATTTTGGAGAAATCCGTGCTGAAGCCAAGCGGCGTATGAGTGAGTATAATTCTATTCTTGCCGATCAAGGGTATACGTTGATAGACCGTAACCGGCCATACGATCAGGAAACTCAGTCTATTTCATTTGCGGCTAACTTGGAGCCGGATTTGAAGTCGGCTCGTCGTGAACGTGCTATCATTTTTGTCATTCTGTTGTTGGTACCTGCTATAAATCTGAGCAGTATGACGCAAAGCCGGTTGCGCCAACGTGTGGCGGAAATAGGAGTACGCCGTGCTTTTGGAAGCACCCGCATGGAAATGGTTGGACAAATCATCATGGAAAACCTGGTCGTAACTTTGTTGGCTGGTGCCGTAGGTTTGTTTATCAGTATTGTTATGGCTTATTTAGGTACCGATATCCTGTTTGCACAGCCTTATAGTGCGACACTGAATGCCCCTACAGTTGATTCCAGTATTTTATTGCACCCTTCCACTTTCCTTTACGCATTGCTGTTTTGCTTTGTTTTGAATTTGCTGAGTAGCGGCATTCCTGCTTGGAGGGCTTCAAGGACTAGCATTGTCAATGCGCTGGGAGGAAAGATTCACTAGGTCGATAACGAATTAAAAGTAAAGAATCAAGATGAATAAGAAACTATTTACTCAGATAAAAAATGAATGGCGGTCTAATCTTTGGCTTGTCACCGAATTATTGTTGGTAAGTGTCGTTTTATGGTATATTGTGGACTATATGTATGTGCAGACCTCAATTTATAATGAACCACGGGGATTTGATATTTCTCATTGCTATTTGGTGCAAATGGGACGCCTTACGGACAAAAGTCCAGACTTTATTCCTAATCAGACAGACGAGGAAAAGCGGCAGGATGTCAAGGAACTTCTAAGTCGTCTTCAGCATAGACCGGATATAGAGGCAGCCGGATTAGGACAAAATTCTTATCCGTATAATGGCAGTAACAGCGGTGCGTCAGTGGTGTATGATACATTACGTTCGCCGGGATGGACTATACGCAGATTGGTGTCTCCCGATTTTGTCCGTGTGTTCCGTTATCGTGGCATCCGTGGGGAGACTCCTGAACAACTGGCTGAGATGCTGAAACATCCGAAAAATTTTCTTGCTTCAGATAATCTTTATAAACGGCGCTATGGATGTGATTTGACTTCATTGGTGGGCAAACAATTTTATTTGCTCGGGGATACGACGAGTACATATAATTTGGCGGCTTCTTTGCAGATTGTCCGTTATGGGGATTATTTTGAGACATGGAACAGTTACTGCATGGTGGCTCCTATGCCGGAAGGATGGTATGATTTGGGCGCGGAGCTTTGTGTACGCGTAAAAGAGGATCAGGATCGCGATTTTATAGCCCGTTTGAAAGCGGATAGTGAGAAACTGTATCGCGTGGGCAATGTGTTTATTGCGGATGTGCGTTCTTTTACCGATATCCGTCGTAACTTTCAGCAGTCACAAACGAATGCCTGGAATAGTTACCTTTTCGGAATGGGTTTCTTGTTGTTGAATATATTCTTGGGATTGCTAGGTACTTTCTGGTTCCGTACTCAGCAACGACGTGGCGAGATTGCATTGATGAAATCATTGGGTGGAACAGATCATAGTATCTTTGTCCGTCAGTTGGCGGAAGGATTGATATTATTGGCGGTGGCCACAATTCCTGCGATCTTTATTGATTGGAATCTGGCAAATGCGGAACTGAATGCCTGGATGGATGGCTCTACATTGGGTTGGATCCGTTTTGTCAATACAGTGCTCATTTCCTTTGTCTTGATTGCATTGATGATTGTAGTAGGTATCTGGATTCCTGCACGTAAGGCTATGAAGGTTCAACCGGCTGAGGCATTGCATGAAGAATGATTTCTTTTTTTGATAAAAGAATTTGGGAGTATGAACACAAACATGATAAAACTATATTTCAAACAGGCTTTTTACCAACTTCGTGAGAATAGGCTCATCAGCTTGGTTTCTATTATAGGAACGGCATTGGCTATTTGTATGATCATGGTCATTGTCCTGGTGTTGGAAGTGCGCATTACGGATTGTGTGCCCGAGGTGAACCGTTCACGTTCTCTTTATATGAAAGCGATGTCTATTCATCAGAAAGGGGATACCAGTGATAGGTCATCCAACGGCTGTATGTCACTCACGGTGGCAAAAGAGTGTTTTAAGGCACTTACTGTTCCTGAGGCGGTAACGATAGTGTCTACAGGAGGCAGGATGCGTATTTCTGTACCTGCGGGAAAAATGATGACGGTGGATAACCTTGAAACTGACGATACCTTTTGGAAAGTCTTCTCTTTTGATTTTATTGCCGGAAAGCCGTTTACGGCTGCCGATAGTGAAAGCGGACTTCCTAAGGTTGTAATTAGCGCTTCTGTGGCCCGGAATTTGTTTGGTACGGTAGAAGCGGTGGGACGTACAGTCCAACTCAACTTGGCCGATTATACGGTAGTGGGTGTTGTGAAAGATGTATCCAAACTGGCTGTCTCTTCGTATGCGCAGATTTGGATACCTTTCCATTCAACAGAAATAGCCGGAAAGTGTTGGTATGACAATGCGATGGGAACTTTTCGTGTGGTCATTCTGGCACATTCGGAGAAAGATTTTCCTGCCATCAGAGAAGAGGCGGAACGCCTGCGTCAGAAATTTAATGATGGATTGCAGGATTCCGAAATCTTTTATCGTGGACAACCCGATGATCGTTTCTCTTTTATCTTTCGTCACTGGGGAAGAGAGTTACAGGCGAAGGAAGCTTATTTGCACTACCTGCTGGTGATTGTTATTTTATTGCTGGTACCGGCTATAAATCTGAGTAGCATGACTTTGTCCCGTATGCGGAAGCGCATGTCGGAAATAGGAGTGAGGAAGGCATTCGGTGCTACTGCCAATGTCTTGTTGAGGCAAGTGTTTTATGAAAACTTGTTATTGACGCTCATAGCCGGAGTTGTAGGAATGCTTTTCAGTTATGCATGTACTTTTTTATTGAATGATTTCTTATTTTCCAATAGCGAGAACCGTACCCAAATAGGAGAAACCAGTCTTTCGGCAGATATGTTGTTCAGTCCCTGGATATTCTTGGCTGCATTCATTTTCTGCCTGCTTTTGAATTTGCTGTCGGCATGCATTCCTGCCTGGAGGGCATCGCGCATGAATATTACGGACGCTTTAAACCAACGCTAGATCATGAACAGGAATTTATTGAAACAGATATGGAACGAGCGCCGCAGCAATGCGTTTCTGTGGATGGAACTTTTTGTGGTGTTTGTCATATTATGGTATATTGTGGATGTGGTATATGTCACATTGAACATCTATAATTTGCCGATGGGCTTTGATATAGAAAATACGTATGTTCTTCGTTTTGAGCGGATGACTTCGAAAGCGGCTGCTTATCAGCCTGGCCGTACTATGAAAGAGGATGTTGCCGATTTGCATGAAATTGTAAACAGACTTGCTCATCGTCCGGATGTGGAAGCAGTCAGCCTCTCGCAAAACTGTATACCTTATAACGATGGTGCGAACAGTTTTTCATTTTATCTGGATACAGTCCCGGTACGTAGTTTGAAACGATGGATAACTCCGGAATATTTTAATGTATTCCGTTACCGCAATATAGACGGTTCGGGCAGTGAAAGCCTTGCTGAGGCACTGACACCGTCCGGCATGGTTTTATCTGTGAATATTGCCGATGTTTATCAGGATGCGCCTTGGCACGGTAAGGAACTTTTAGGGCGTAGGGTACCTGTTTGGCGGAATGAGCCGGAGGCGGAGCATCTTTCTATAGCTGCTCTTACCGAGCCGGTCCGTTATGACCATTTTACAGCTCCGGATGATTACGGATCCCGTTATGCTGCTGTGTACCTGACAGATGAGGAAATGGAGTCCTTGGGCGAAACGGTTTATATAGAAGTTTGCCTGCGTGTTCGTGAGGGACAGAATGATGGATTCATAGACCGTTTGATAGTGGAGGCTGACCGTCAATATCAGGTGGGCAATCTATATCTGTTGGATATAACCCCTTTGAGTGATATACGCGCTGCTTATGAAACGGATTCGATGAATGAGTTGAATACGCAATTTTGTATCATATTTTTCTTATTGCTGAATATCTTTTTAGGCATTATCGGAACTTTCTGGTTCCGGACACAGCATCGGCGTGCCGAAATAGCGTTGCGTATGGCTTTAGGCTCTACCCGTTGGGGAATCTGCGGTCGTCTGATGGGGGAAGGGGTCTTGTTATTGCTAATATCTGCTATTCCTGCATGGGTCGTAGCGTGGAACTTGGGATATGCCGAACTGGTGGAAGTTACACGTATGCCTTTTACGGCAGGTCGTTTTGCGATTACGGTTCTGGGCACTTTCATTCTGATTGCTGGAATGATTGTCATTGGAATAGGATACCCTGCCCGTCGTGCCATGAGTATCAAACCGGCTGAGGCGTTACATGAAGAATAAATAAAATGGAGATATAAGACGAATGAAACAGCTATTATCACAAGCATTCAATCTGATACGGCAGAACCCTTTCTATTCTACAATCAGTATGATAGGAACAGCTGTCACTATCGCTTTTGTCATGGTGGTAGTGATGATTTACGACTTCCGGACCATGGACATGGCTCCGGAGAGTGATCGGAGTAATATGATGTATACAGGTCCGGGGATGACCTATCGTAAGCAAGACCAAACCAACCGAAACAGTGGTATGGGACGTAAGGCTTTCGAAGCGTTATTTTCAGAGCTTCCCGGCGTGAAAGAAGTTACTTGGTATCGTGGTGTTGCCAAGACACCTTGTAACTTGTCTGCTTCGAATGAAATTTTCAACTATTTTGTGCGGCCTGTGGCTGATAACTGGTTTAAGTTCTTTGATTATGAATTTATAGCGGGACGTCCTTTCACACAAGAGGAGTATGATGCCCGTCGGTGGGTCAGTGTGATAACCGAGCGTATGGCCTTGCAGCTTTTCGGCACGACGGATGTGGTAGGAAAAGAATATCAAAGTAATTTTTTCCCGACTAAAGTGGTAGGCGTGGTGAAAGATGTCAATGCTATTTTCCAAACAGCATACGCTGATGCTTTTGTTCCTTTCTCATTGGAAAATGAAGACTATTATGCTACTTGGACAGGGGGCTTGGGGGGAATCCGCATGGGATTGCTCAAACTGCTGCCGGATACTCGTCCTGCAGATATACGGACAGAAGTACAGCATCGGCAGGATCGTTTGAATAGTTCGACGGCGGAATATGCTTTCGAGATGAACGAACTCTATACTCATACGGAATACACTTTTTTCCGTGGAAAGGATATTAGTGCACCGTTGGTTTACAGTATGTTATTGATGGTCTTGCTGATTGTTCCTGCTATTAATATCTCAGGTATGACCAATGCCCGGATGCAGGAGCGGGTGACAGAGATTGCAGTTCGCAAGGCGTATGGCGCATCACGCATTTCCATCATGGCGAGGTTGTTTTCCGAGAATCTGCTCACAGTCTTTTTGGGTGGAATCTTAGGATATCTGCTTTCGTGTGTGTTGGTTTGGCTGGGACGTGTATGGTTGTTTGGTAGCGGCGAGGTAGAATTGTCAGGTATCAGTCTGGATGGAGGTTTGTTGTTGCATCCTGCTTTATTTGTGTTGGTTTTCGGCGTATGTGTTGTCTTTAATTTATTGTCGGTATTGATTCCGGTATGGATGGTCACACATCGAAATATTGCAACTACCATCAAAGGAGAATAGGAGGAAAGAAAAATGATAAAGAGTTTATTCAGACAAATGTGGAACCAGAGGCATGCCAATGTATGGGTGTGGGTTGAATTGGTTGTTGTTCTTGTTTTGCTATGGTACAGCATCGATCTGGTTTATAATTATGAGGCGGCTGCCCGTCAGTCTAAAGGATATGACACGGAGAATGTTTTTGATATTCAACTGAATATTAAACCGACTTTGCAAAATGATTCTGTATTAATGAGTCATTCTGCCGAATATCTGGAACAAATCTATCAGTTGATCCGACAATATCAAGGGGTGGAGGAAGCTTGTTTTTATTATGGGACAATACCTTATACGGGAAATAATATGTATGAGGGGTATGCTCCGCATTCGGATTCGACTCATGTGGTAGGCTGTTTCATCCGTTATGTCAGCCCTGCTTATTTCAAGGTATTTCGTTTGCGGCCATTATCAGGTTCGTTTGAGGCGGAGCGTTGGGACAAGAATGAATATCCCATGCCGGTGTTGATGAGTGAAACATTAAGTGATTCCTTGTTTAGCGGACGCAATGGAGTAGGGGAGACTTGTTTCAATCCTTATTTCCTGAATAGTGCGCAACCGGAAACTAATTATAAGGTAATGGCGGTGCTTCCTGCTCATAAGACAGATGAGTACGAGCGTTACGAACCTTTTATTTATCTTCCCAGTCCGCCGCTGACTCATTGGCATCACATTGCGGTGCGTGTGGTTTCCAATTCCATACCGGGATTTACCGAACGTTTTATGCAGGATATGCAAGGGAAATTATCTATCGGCCCTTATTACTTATACGATATAAATTCGTATGGCGATATGAAGGAAGCTTTTGATATAGAGCAAGGAACGGTGAATTATCTGAATACGACCTATGCCGTTATCCTTTTCTTTGTTTTCAATATATTTTTGGGGATGCTGGGGACTTTCTGGTTCCGGACTCGTAAAAACCGGAGCGAGATAGCATTGCGCATGGCATTAGGTTGCAGTAGGATGAATGTATTCGGCTATTATGTACTTGAGGGCGTTCTTCTCTTGGTTTCGGCTGCCATTCCCGCTGTTTTTGTTTGTGCGAATATGCAGATGGCGGATCTTACCGTGCATACATTGATGGAACCTGCTTGGGGACGTTTTCTGTTTTGTTTTGTGTCGGCCATGCTGTTGCTGGGGATAATCATTCTGTTCGGCATTTATTTCCCCGCCCGGAAAGCGATGGAGATTGAGCCGGCAGACGCGTTGCATAATGAATAGTGTTATTTCATTGTCACAGGATCAGCAGTGTTCGTATATGAATGGAGTGTCCGATTTCGGACACTCCATTTTTATTGTAAGTTGTTATAAAACAGTGAAATAGTTTTTTGGCATACCATTTGCCTTACCTTTGACAAAAAGAATCATAACACAATGAAAAAACAAGTAATATCTCTATTTTTAGCTTTTGGCATATCGTTGGTTGCCGGAGCGCAGCCACAAGAAAAGCGACGTGCCATCACTTTGGAGGAAGCCATCACTATTGCCCGTGTGCAAAGTGTGGATGCGGCCGTAGCCTTAAACGAGCTGAAAACCGCTTATTGGGAATATCGTACTTTCCGTGCGGATTTGCTTCCGGAAATGAATTTTGAAGCCACTATTCCCAGCTATAATAAGAAGTATAATTCTTATCAGCAGGATAACGGTTCTTATACATTTGTACGTAATAATTATATGGAAATGAATGGTGAAGTCTCTATCGATCAGAATATTTGGCTGACCGGTGGTAAACTCTCATTGAATACCTCTCTTGATTTCTTGAAACAACTGGATGGAGATAAGTCCAAACGATATATGTCTGTTCCGGTAGCGTTGACATTGGAACAACCTGTTTTCGGAGTGAATACAATTAAATGGAACCGCCGCATCGAACCGGTGAGATATGCCGAAGCCAAAGCCGCATTTCTTACTGCAACCGAAGAGGTGACCATGACTACTATCAATTATTTTTTCAATCTGTTGCTGGCCAAAGAAAACGTAGGCATCGCCCGGCAGAATCTGAAGAATGCGGACAAACTGTATGAAGTGGCCAAAGCAAAGCGTAGCATGGGCCAGATCAGTGAAAATGATTTGTTGCAATTGGAACTGAATGTATTGAACGCCCGCTCCACACTGACGGATAATGAAAGCAATTTGAAAAGTAATATGTTCAAACTCCGTTCATTTCTGGCATTGGGAGAGGATGAGGAATTGGAACCGGTAGTTCCCGAGACGATTCCGGCTGTATTGCTGAACTATCCGGATGTTTTGGACAAAGCTCTTGCCAATAATTCATTTGCGCACAACATCCGCCGCCGCCAGTTGGAAGCCGATTTTGAAGTGGCTAAAGCGAAGGGCAATCTGCGTGAGATCAAGCTCTATGCACAGGTAGGTTTTACGGGGACAGACCATGAATTTAATAGTGCATACCGCCGTTTGAAAGACAACCAGATTGTAGAAGTTGGTTTTAAGATTCCTATTCTTGACTGGGGAAAACGTCGTGGTCAGGTAAAGATTGCCCAAAGTAACCGCGATGTGACTGAAAGCAAGCTACGTCAGGAAACCATGAATTTCAATCAGAACCTGTTTATCCTTGTAGAACAGTTCAATAACCAGCAGGCTCAGTTGCAGATAGCAGGCGATGCGGACAAGATTGCCCAGAAACGTTACAGTACCAATGTGGAGACCTTCATGGTCGGTAAAATATCGACATTGGATTTGAATGATTCCCAGACAAAGAAAGATGAGGCCCGTCAGAAGCATATCAATGAGTTGTTCTATTATTGGTACTATTATTACCAGTTGCGAAGCTTGACATTGTGGGATTTCAATACCAACACCAATATTGATGCCGATTTTGAGAAGATTATCAAACAATAGGATTTTCACCATTCCATTCTGTTTGAATATAAAATGGGGTTGTCTTTGTGCTTATTAAAATAATAATTTCTACATTTGCAGCATTATGATATTAATTATAGACGATGACAGTGCCATTCGTTCTTCTCTGAGCTTTATGCTGAAAAGAGCGAAATATGATGTGCAGGCCGTACCGGGTCCCAAAGAGGCTATTGAAATAGTCCGTTCGGTTGCACCCCAGTTAATCTTGATGGATATGAACTTCACCCTGTCCACCAGTGGCGAGGAAGGATTGACTCTTCTGAAACAGGTCAAAGTGTTCCGGCCCGATGTTCCTGTTATATTGATGACGGCATGGGGAAGTATCCAGCTTGCCGTACAAGGGATGCAGGCAGGTGCATTCGACTTTATTACCAAGCCTTGGAACAACGTAGCGTTGATGCAACGGATAGAAACGGCCCTGGAACTGAATTCACAAGATAAGAAAGCAGAGGTTCCGGTGGAAGATAATGACGGTTTCAACCGTAGCCATATCATTGGAAAGAGTAAAGCGCTGATGGATGTGCTGGCCACGATCAAGCGGATAGCACGTACCAACGCATCGGTCTTGATTACCGGTGAAAGTGGTACAGGCAAGGAGTTGATAGCCGAAGCGGTGCATTTGAACAGTCCCCGTAGCAAGAAACCTTTTGTGAAAGTGAATTTGGGAGGTATTTCTCATACTTTGTTCGAGAGTGAAATGTTCGGTCATAAGAAAGGTGCGTTTACGGATGCCACAGCCGACAGGGTGGGACGTTTTGAACTGGCTGACAAGGGTACGATTTTCTTGGATGAGATTGGCGATTTGGATTTAAACTGTCAGGTGAAACTGCTTCGCGTGTTACAAGAGCAGACTTTCGAAGTCTTGGGCGACAGCCGTCCCCGTAAAGTCGATATCCGTGTGGTCAGTGCGACGAATGCCGATTTACGGCAGATGGTGCAGGAACACACCTTCCGCGAAGACTTGTTCTATCGTATTAATTTAATTACGGTGCATCTTCCGGCATTGCGCGAACGCCGGGAGGATATTCCGTTATTGGTCCGTCATTTCGCCGACAAACAATGTGAATCGAACGGTCTTCCCAAAGTGGAATTTACTTCTGAAGCGATGGATTATTTGAGCCGTTTGCCTTATCCGGGCAATATCCGTGAATTGAAGAATTTGGTGGAACGTACCTTGTTGGTCAGTGGAAAGGAAATATTGACTGCGGATGATTTTAAATCACAATACCAGCATCCTATAGAACAGAAGGTGACAACGAATCTGCAAGGCATGACCTTGGAGGAGATAGAAAAGCAGACGATTCTGCAAACGCTTGAGAAGTATAACAATAATATGTCACAGGTTGCCGTAGCCTTAGGAATCAGCCGGGCCGCTCTTTATCGCCGTTTGGAGAAATACAACATACAAGTGAATGATTAGCAAAACCGGAACCGGATAAAATATGAAACTGAAATTCTTGTTCTTCTTTTTAGCATTACTGTTGACAGCAGTATGGATTATCCTGCTCGTTCTGACCTTGAAGGAACGCGGTGCGCTGTTTTATATAGGAGAGGGAGTCATTACATTCAGTCTTGTGTTTCTGGTTTATTTTTACCGCAAAGTCGTGAAACCGCTTGATATCATCGGCAACGGTATGGAACTTCTTCGTGAGCAGGATTTCAGCAGTAGACTGACTCCTGTCGGACAAAAGGAAGCCGACCGCATAGTGTTGGTTTTCAACCGCATGATGGAGCAGTTGAAAGACGAGCGCCTTCGGCTGCGTGAGCAGAATCATTTTCTTGACCTGCTGGTCAGCGCTTCTCCCATGGGAGTTGTCATACTGACGCTGGACGGACATATTTCCATGCTGAATGCGGCAGCTCTTCGTTTTTTGGATTATTCTTCGGCAGAAGAAGTCAGAGGCCGATTGTTGTGCGAGTTGGCTTCCCCTTTGGCCGAAGAAATAGAACGTATTCCCAAAGATACTACGGAAACAATTCGCCTGAGCGATTCCATGATTTACCGCTGTTCCCGGCTTTCTTTTGTTGACAGAGGCTTCTCTCATCCGTTTATTCTGGTGGAAAGTCTGACTTCCGAGGTGGTGAAAGCAGAGAAGAAGGCATACGAAAAAGTGATCCGTATGATAGCGCATGAGGTGAATAATACGACAGCGGGCATCACCTCTACCCTTGATACGGTGGATGGCGCTTTGGAATGTATGGAAGACACGGAAGATTTGCGCGAAGTGATGAAAGTCTGCATAGAGCGTTGCTACAGCATGAGCCGTTTTATCACAAATTTCGCCAATGTGGTGAAAATCCCCGAGCCCCAATTACAATCAGTGGACTTGAATGACCGCGTGGCCGCTTGCAAGACATTTATGGAAACGGTTTGCCGTAACCGTAAGATTACGCTGCATCTTGATTTATGTAAAGAGAACCCCGAAGTGATGATGGATACTTCCCTGTTTGAGCAAGTACTGGTCAACATTATCAAGAATGCAGCTGAAAGTATCGGGGAGACAGGAGATATCTTTATCCGTACTTCCGTATCGCCTACGATGCTGGAAATTGCTGATACCGGTGCCGGTATCAGCAAGGAGGTGGAAACTAAACTGTTCAGTCCTTTCTTCTCCACCAAACCTAACGGACAGGGCATCGGTCTTATTTTTATTCGCGAAGTCTTGATGAAACATGGGTGTACTTTCTCTCTTCGTACTTATCCGGATAAACTGACCCGTTTCCGTATCCGTTTCTGATAATTGGAGGACGAATATTTGGAATGTTATCAATAAAATGTGTATCTTCACCACTTTACCACGCCGATGCTTCCGAAAGGAAGTGAAAAGGGAGGGAGGGTTTATAGTAAACGTCTTTCGGGGTGTTTTGTTTTGTGCTGTTGGTTCCTTCGGAATCTCGAGCTCAAAATGAAACACCCTTTTTATTATGCTATGCTGTCCGCGATGAAAAATGTTCAATCAGGATTGGATGAAATCGGTTCGTTTTGTTTATCTTTGCAATATCATGTACTAAATATATCAAAATATGAAATACCCTATCGGCATACAAACTTTCAACCGCATCCGCGAAAATGGTTATGTTTATGTAGACAAGACTGCCCTCATCCATCAGTTAGTGAGCAGAGGAAGTATCTATTTTCTCAGTCGTCCGCGCCGTTTCGGTAAAAGTTTGATGATCAGTACCCTCGAAGCCTATTATGAAGGGCGGAAAGAGTTGTTTGAAGGACTTGCCATTGCCGGACTGGAAAAAGACTGGTTCCAATATCCGGTATTTCATATAGACTTTAACGGAGATAATTTTGCCAAAGAAGGAGTGCTGGAAGCTGCCATTGAGGGCTATTTGGGAAATTGGGAGGATATGTATGGCAAGAATCCCAATTACACGACTCCGGGAACCCGTTTTATCGAATTGCTGCGTCGTGCCAGCGAAAAGACAGGAAGGTGTGCTGTGGTGCTCGTCGACGAATATGACAAACCCATTCTCGATGTGCTTGATACCCCCTTGGAAGAGGAGAACCGGAATACGTTGAAAGCTTTTTATTCTACCTTCAAGGGAGCTGATAAATACTTGCAGTTCGTGATGCTGACGGGAGTCACCAAATTCTCGCAAGTCAGTGTCTTCAGTGGTTTCAACCAGCCTAAAGATATCAGTATGGACCCGCGTTATGAAGCACTGTGCGGAATCACCGGGGAGGAAATGGAGCATTATTTCCATGAACCTATTTCCGAGCTGGCCGAAAAAGACGAATGCACGTATGAGGAAATGAAAGAACGTCTGAGAGCGCAATATGACGGTTATCATTTTAGCGAAAACATGCTTGATATTTACAATCCTTTCAGCATTCTGAACGCTTTTGATTTTTTACAAATCCGTGACTACTGGTTTGCCTCGGGCACTCCTACCTATCTGGTCCGGCTGTTGCAGCATAGCAACGAGCAGATCAACGAATTGGTGGGGCAATATTATGACGCATCCCTGTTTGCCGATTACAAATCTGATGTGGAACGTCCTCTTCCCATGATTTACCAAAGTGGATATCTTACCATTAAGGATTACGATAAATATACTCATTCCTATCTGCTTGATTTTCCCAATGATGAAGTACGCAGAGGTTTTCTCAGTTTGTTAGCCAGTGATTATTTCAAAATACATGGAGTTTCCGTTTCCAGTTGGCTGATCAGTTCTATCCGCCTGTTGAATGCGGGCAAGACAGATGCCTTCCGTGATTCTTTCACCGCTTTTTTGTCCGGCATTCCCTACGATTCGCATGACAGTACCAAGACTCCGGAGCTGACCGAGAAACATTTCCAGTACACTTTCTATCTCATTCTCCGTCTTATAGGCGTATATTGCCTCCGTATCGAGCAGACACAAAGCCGGGGACGGGTGGACTGTATCCTTGAGACTCCGCAATATATCTATATTTTTGAATTCAAACTGGACGGCAGTGCCGATGAGGCCTTGCGGCAGATAGAAGAAAAGGGATATGCCCGGCCTTATCTGGCGGACAAGCGAAAAACAGTTTGTACGGGAGTGGTATTTTCTTCACAGACGCGAACCATTTCCGAGTGGAAAGAGGTGAGGTAATATCCGGACAAGCTTGAAAATCTCCTGTGGTTTGGAATAAGTAAGTAACGTTATAAAAGTGTGCGTAACGGGTTTGTACTTCTATGGAATGCTCGTGGCGGTCTCATCAATGCAGATGCTTTCACCTATGTTCTCAGGAAAAATGAGCCATTCCTCCGCATGGGAGAGTTCCCTCCATTCACGATAGCCACTGAGTATCTTCTTGTACTGCCTTTCAAACGTATCCCCGTTTATGTGGTAATAGCGGTCAAGCGAACGGGAGGTCGTAGGGATCGTCTACATACACTCCTTTTAAAAAAGCCGCGAACTCCTTCGGGTAGCGGGTTCCTTCGGCCTTGAGGTGATAAGTGTCCGAGAAATAACGGTTGTTCTCTTTGTCATACCATCTGCGTGCTAATAGTCCTTGATGATTCATGATGCAAAGATAGAATTTTATTGATGAATTAAAGAAGCATCCCCCCTATGTTTATCCGGTGACCCGTTAAAGGCGCATAGTAATAAACCTGGCATTTAGTATTATCAATAATGACTTTGATACTACCGACTTCTTACTAACTAATTGGGCTAATGAAAAGGATATAATAGAACTTATGAAGCATAAAGGAATAATGTCCGAAGATATAGAAGTAGCTTATAATAAGGATGGTAAAGCTATACTTAAATTGAAGAGACTGTCATCCAAACTGTGTCAAGTGTAAAAGTTTAGGTTTTGCATATAAAAAGAGAGGTTGTGTTAGCATTTTGACACAACCTCCTGTTCTTTTTTGAAGTGATTTTTGAATTATGCTTCAGTCGGAGCTTCAGTAGTTTCAGCAGCAACTTCTTCTGCAGGAGCATTAGCGGCTTCTGCTTCAGCCTTGGCAGCAGCTTCAGCAGCTTTCTTTTCAGCTACTTTCTTAGCAATTTCTTCATTTACCTTCTTTTCAGCTTCCAAACGAGCTTTTGCGTCAGCTTTCTTTGCTTCGTCCAGTTTAGCCTTCAAAGTAGCCAGACCTGACTGTTTGTTGTTCTTCCAAGCTTCGAATTTAGCTTCAGCTTCAGCTTCTGTGAATGCGCCTTTGGCAACACCGCCCAGCAAGTGTTTCTTCATGTAAACACCTTCTTTTGACAGGATGTTGCGTACTGTGTCAGTAGGCTGTGCACCGCACATTACCCAATGAAGTGCGCGCTCAAAATTCAAATCTACTGTGGCAGGATTGGTATTAGGGTTATAAGTACCAAGTTTTTCAGTAAATTTACCATCACGTGGAGCTCTTACATCTGCGATAACGATTGAGTAGAACGCATAGCTTTTGCGTCCGTTTCTTTGCAATCTGATTTTAGTTGCCATTTTTAAATAATGTTTTTATAATTAATGATTTGAATTAATGCTAACAACCCGTATTAGCGGGTGCAAAGGTAAGACTTTTCTTTTGAACCACAAAGATTTGGATGAGATAAAATATAATTTTTATAAAAATGTGAACGGACATGGTGTTAATCGCTAGAAAAATTATATATTTGCAACAGTTACAATTTAACTAAAAACAAAAGAATTATGATTTCACAAAAATTACAAGACGCAATTAATGCTCAGATTGTAGCCGAAATGTGGTCGGCCAATCTTTATCTTTCCATGTCTTATTTCTTTGCAGCAAAAGGGTATGAAGGTTTTGCTTCATGGATGAAAGCGCAGGCTCACGAAGAGAATGATCATGCCGATATGTTGGCGCAATATGTGATGAAACGTGGCGGACAGGCAAAGGTGGGAGCTGTGGATGCAGTTCCTCAGGAATGGGCTTCTCCGCAGGATGTGTTCGAGCATGTATACAAGCATGAATGTCATGTATCTGAATTGATTGACAAATTGGTAGATGTTGCTTCGGCTGAAAAGGACAAGGCTTCTCAGGATTTCTTGTGGGGATTTGTACGCGAGCAGGTGGAAGAAGAAGCTACCGTTCAAGGCATTTTGGACAAGATTAAGTTGGGTGGTGACGTCGCTTTGTATCACTTGGATATACAGCTTGGCGCAAGAAAATAAGCGGTAAGAGAAACGAATGCCTGTTTTTTTCTTTTATGATAACGATGTAGGTGTTTATTTGTAATAAAACGAGGGTGTCTGAAAAGGGCATCCTCTTACTTTTTATTTTTGTTTCTTTTGCAGACGTGCTATCTTACGACGAGAGTACACATTGTTCAGGTAGGCAAAGAACAACACTTTCAAAAGCATACGGGGATAATAAGCAGGATAACCATCACCTTTATAAGTGGACAACAACGGACTGATGTCAATCTCATCAACGATCTGGTTGACAAGCCTGACTGGAGCATCCGAAGAAATATTTTCATCAAGACGGAAAGGAAATAAGGAATCAATACCTTGAGAATACTCCTTAAATTGTATATTTGTACTATCGATTAACATACTCTAAGATAAACATTTTAGAGCAAATAAAAAAAAGTCCGAGCTTGCGAAAGTTCGGACTTTTACTAAAAATGAAGGAACCCTTGTCGGACACCCTCTTTGTTATTTTATAGTATCTCTCTCAGCCATTTTTCTAATTCTCCCGTCCATTGACGCTTATAGGTGAAGTTGTCGCGGAATCCCCACCCGTGGCCACCGATAGGATAGGTGTGAAGGGAAACGGAGACTTTATTCTTTACCAGTGCTAGGTAATAGTTCACGCTGTTGCTGACGGGTACTGCCCCGTCATTGCTGCTGTGCATGATGAAAGCGGGAGGAGTATCGCCTGTTACTTGCAGTTCATTGGAGTAAAGTTTCACTAGCTCTTCTGACGGGCTTTTTCCTAAAAGATTGTCACGTGAACCTTTATGGCAGTTTGCTAGATCCATACTTACTACGGGATAGAACAGGATCTGAAAATCCGGACGTGTTTCGGCGGTATAATGGGTGGCTGCCGTACAGGCCAAGTGCCCACCCGCAGAGGCTCCCATGATGCCTATTTTCTGAATATGCCATTCGTTGGCATGCTCTCTCATCAGCCGGACAGCCTGAAGGGCATCGCTTAACGGTACATCATGGTGTCCGTTGGGCATACGGTATTTTAATACGGCGTATGTGATGCCTTGTGCGTTGAACCAGTCTGCCATATCGTGACCTTCGTGATTCATAGCCAGACGTATGTATCCCCCTCCGGGACAAGCCACAACGGCCAGTCCGTTCGGCTTGGCTGCCGGATAAACGGTGAGGGTGGGTTCGCTGACATTGGAAATCCGGTTATTCTCTAATTTCTGTTCGGGGGTGGTGATGCCGTTAGAGTTGGGAGCGCCATTGGGCCATAATTTTAACTCTACAGGTTTCTGGGCAGACAATGCAGCAGAGATTGCAAGTAAACTCATTAGTAAGATTCGTTTCATATAACTTTTATTTTTAAGATGTTTGAAGGAAGGGTATTTTCCTTTCTGGCGTCACCTTTCAAAGGTCGATACCCCTTCTTCAAAAGAAAGGTTATTTTTTCTTGATATGCATACTGGCTTTAACCAGCCATACGATCAGGAGGATATAGGCGGCTATTGACAGCACTTCGCTCATCGGGTTGTTCAGCCATTCTTCATTGATCAGATTGATACCGCCAAAACGCATGGCTGCACTGACAACCCCCATCAATGCGCCTCCGGCTATGAATCCGGATGCCAGCAAAGTTCCTTTCTCACCACGTTCGGCGTTCACGGTCTCGTCTTTGCTGCGGGTAGTGACATACCAGTTCACCGCTCCGCCTACCAGCAACGGTAGGTTTAATTCCAGTGGAATGAACATACCCAGTGCAAAAGCCAGTGCGGGTACTTTGAAGTAGGTCAGAATCAATGCCAGTACGGCGCCTATTCCGTAAAGCAGCCATGGAGCGCCTACACCGTTCATCAATGGGTCTATTACGGCTGCCATCGCGTTGGCCTGCGGAGCCGCCAATGCGCCGGTGGAGAAACCATAGGTCTTGTTCAGGATCATGATGACGCCGCCCACTGTTGCCGCCGATACCAGTGTGCCGAGGAATTTCCATGTTTCCTGTTTGGCAGGAGTACTGCCCAGCCAATAACCTATTTTCAAGTCTGTGATGAACCCGCCTGCCATGGAGAGTGCCGTACAAACCACACCACCCATAACTAATGCGGCAACCATGCCGGTAGCACCTTTCAGTCCTACGGCAACCATTACTACCGAGGCAAGTATCAGTGTCATTAATGTCATTCCCGATACCGGGTTGGTGCCGACTATGGCAATAGCGTTGGCTGCTACGGTGGTAAACAGGAATGCGATGCCGGCTACGAGCAGGATGGCTACAATGCTGTGCAATACATTTCCATGCATCACATCAAAAAAGAAGAACAGCAAGATAAGCAGGATGGTGAAGATGGAACCGAAGGCGATCACTTTCATGGAAAGGTCTTTTTGCGTGCGGATAACGTTTGCTTCCACCTTTTTGCCACCCATCTCCTTGGCGGCCAGTCCCACGGCACTTTTTATAATGCCCCATGAGCGCATGATACCGATCACACCGGCCATGGCGATACCACCGATGCCGATACTTTTGGCATATTCCTTGAATATAAGTTCGGGTGACATTTCGTTGATGGTCTGTGTCAAAGCCGGATTCCATGCATTCAGCACTTGCTCACCGAACAACAGGGCCATACCCGGGACAATAACCAGCCATACCACTAATGAACCGGCACAAATGATAGCCGCGTATTTCAAGCCTACAATGTATCCTAAGCCTAATACTGCCGCACCGGTGTTTATTTTCATCACCAGTTTGGCTTTTTCGGCGACTATCTCCCCCCAGCCGCATACGCGGGTGGTGAAGTTTTCATTCCACCAGCCGAATGTGGCTACAATGAAGTCGTACAGACCTCCTATTAATCCTGCAAAAAGCAACGGTTTAGCCTGGCTTCCGCCTTTCTCGCCAGAAACAAGCACCTGCGTACTGGCAGTGGCTTCGGGGAAGGGATATTCGCCGTGTTTGTCGCTGACGAAATATTTACGGAAGGGGATGAGGAATAGGATTCCCAGAATACCTCCCAGCAGTGAGCTGATGAACATCTGGAAGAAGTTGACTGTCATTTCGGGATATTTTTCCTGCAATATATAAAGGGCGGGTAATGTGAAGATGGCTCCTGCCACTATTACTCCCGAACAGGCACCGATGGATTGAATGATTACATTCTCACCTAACGCATTTTTACGCTTGGCGGCTCCCGATACACCTACGGCGATGATGGCGATAGGGATGGCGGCTTCAAAAACCTGTCCCACTTTTAATCCTAGGTAAGCTGCGGCTGCCGAGAATAATACCGCCATGGCGATACCCCATAACACAGACCATAGGTTTACTTCGGGATATTTTTTGTTTGGTGACATGATGGGGTGATATTGTTCCCCCGGTTTCAGAGGTCGGAACGCGTTATCGGGCAATCCAACCGATTTTTCTTCTTCTTGTTTCATGTTTCTCTATGTTGTTATTTTTGAAATTTATCATAATAAATGCCCAAAAATAGTGAAAAAATAAAGAAACATCCTCATGATTTGATTAGAATATCTGAAATTTCAGTCCAAATGATAGTCTCAGATAGTCATCGGGCTTCAGATAACTGTTGTTGAACGCACTGACAACATATAAATCGCATGTGCTGATTTCGTAGAATGCGGTGATGCTTTTAGAGAACTTCCGGTACTTTTCGGGCACATCGAGACGGACGCGTTGTCCCAAGAAGATATGGGTGCGGATACGGGTGGAAAACCCGTAGTATCCACGGGGGTAACGCTCGGGTTCGCTTGTCCAGAAATCATCGCTGAATACGGTGTTGAAATAGATTCCGGTTGTTAACGGTTCCAACGAGAAGTCTTTGCCCAACCAGATACTCCACGGGATATAATTCTGTTTCAAAGTCATGGTCATCTTGAAATGTTTGGATGAGTAGCGCGGGATGAATCCCAAAAGAAGATCGGTTTCCCATTGGCTTCTTTTTCCATAATCCCAGCCTATGCCCCAGGATAACAGGCCCATTCCACCAGCGTACTGTAATTTGGTATGGGTGGGGATCAAGGCTTCCCATGCCCGCCTGTAACGGTGTACGCGCTTGTCGTATTTATGATGCCGGTTTGGCATTTGGGTTATAATATCTTCCCCTTGGTCTTGAACGGAAGAGACAAGTATGCTGTCTTTGGGAAAAAATGAGTAGGGCGCTTTATATTCTTGGGCTTGTGCTGTAAAGGACAACAGTGGCCACAGTAGGTTCAGAAAAATCTTTTTAAAATTCAACGGTCTCATAATCGTAGGTTCCATCTTCTTTAATGGTGAATAATAAGTAGATGCGTTTGTCTATGCAGGGGCATTGGAAGTATAGAATTCCATCGTTAAACAAATCATCGACTGTAAGCTGGTGTTCGTGTCCGTAAAGACAGAATTGGACTTGGGGGAACTGGTTGACGTATAGTTGGAAAATTTTTGCTACATTGTTGTTGAATATGAATTCAAAAGGTTTTACGTGCATGGCGAATACGGTCTTTTCTACTTCGGATGGCAGGTTGTTTAGCTCATTTTCTATAAAGTTGAAATCGGGTACCGGCTCCGAATAATCATACTCCATGGCATTGGTGTTGAGACAGATAAAGCGTACGTTTCCGGCAGTGAAAGCGAAATTAGGATTTCCATAAATGGCTCTGTATGCGTCTTCACCTGTACCCAGACAGTCGTGATTGCCTAAAAGGCATACGTAGGGCATCTGGAATTTGTTGAATATATTCCGCATCCATACAAATTCTTTTGTGACTCCGAAGTCGGACTGGTCTCCTCCATGAATTACAAAGTCTATGTCGCCATGGGCGTTGATGGCTTTTACAACGTCTTCGGTAGAGTTATACCATCGTTGGGTGTCACTGATCATGGCAAAGCGGATTGTTTTTTTGCCTTGCATTTTGTTTTCTATCAATTGGATGTTTTTGTTGGTCAGTTCTCTTTCTCCTGTAATATGTACATCGTATGGATGGGTTTCCAGCATGTCGCAGCCACTGATGTATAAGGCCAATAGGACAAAAAATAATAGTCTGTTTGTCATTGTTCTCTTAAATTTGCTGCAAAGTACGTCATTTTAATCAGAATAAGAGTGGCTTATTATTGGGGAAAAATGTTCTTTTTTTCTTATTTTTGATAAAAGAGGGGATGGTTGGGAGGATAGGTGGTTGCTTGAACAGCTTTTCTTCGCTTGCATACTAGCAGGTGGGGCGGTGTTTTCCGGATATAAAAAGAGGATGTATCAAACTTGAATCTTTTTTGTTTTGATACATCCTCTTTTTATGATGTGAAAATTTATTCTGCGGCTGCGTCTTTCGGGGTCATGTCGCCTTCTATATAAAGACGCGTCATCTCATTTTTTCCGTTTGTGCGGATAGTGATTGATTTTTTGAAATGTCCCGGGAATTTGCCGGCACCATTATAAGTCACTGTTATCTGTCCGCTTTCGCCCGGTTTGATGGGCTCTTTGGGATATTGGGGAACCGTACATCCGCAGGATGCGATTGCTTGATGAATGACCAAGGGACCGTCTCCCGAGTTCTTGAATTTAAAAACACAGGTCACTTTCGGACTTGATTCGGAAAATGAACCGAAATTATGTGTTGTTTTTTCAAAGGTTATTTCTGCTTCTCCTTGAGATTGCCATACAGCCGCGTATGTGGTTAACCCTATAATTAACAATAATGTTGAAAGCAAAATTTTCTTCATTCGTTCCACTGTTTAAAAATTATGGGGACTAAATTACTGTTTTTTTTATAAAAGGTCTTTAACTGTTAGTGAAATAAATGGTAAATTAACACCTTTAAAAATAAGGGACAAAGATAATCAACCCTATGATGGCGGTAAAGATGGCGCAAATCAGTACGGCTCCTGCTGCTACGTCCTTTACGTCTCCGGCCACAGGATGGTAGTCCGGAGATACTAGGTTCACCAGACGCTCTATAGCGGTGTTGAATGCTTCTGCAGCCAGTACCATTGCAAAGCACAGGAGGATGACAAGCCATTCGGTGCGTGTTATTTCAAACCAGATGCCTGCAATGGTTACGGCGATGACGGCTGTGCAATGTATCCAAGCATTGTGTTCCTTGCTTAAAAAACTACATAAGCCTTTCCAGGCGTATGTAAAGCTTTTTAGTCGTTTATGCAGTTCATTCATTTTTTGAAGGTTTTGGGTGGGTTATCCTCTGTTTACCTGTTTTACTCCTTTTACAGTCTTTATCTTTTTTACTAATGATTCCAGCTTTGAAGTGTCATCTACCATTACTGTCATCATGCCGTTGAATAGTCCGTCGTGCGAGTCGATGCTGATGGAACGGAGCAGGATATCGTTTTCCTTGTTGATAATGGAGGTGATGTTTGTTACAATCCCTATATCATCATGACCGACAATGCGCAGCGTGATGGGGTATTGTTTGCCGTGGCTTTTCCCAGCCCAGCGCGCCTTTACGATACGGTAAGCGAAACGTGATTGCAACTCCCGTGCGTTAGGGCAGTCGGTACGGTGTATTTTGATTCCTCCGCTGATGGTTACAAACCCGAATACATCATCACCATAGATAGGATTACAGCATTTGGCTAATTTGAAGTCCAGTCCTTTCAAATTCTGATCAATGACCAGCACGTCCTCTTTGAAAGTCTTGTCATCCGGTGTTATCTGCATGCTGAAATTCTCGGCGCTGCGATAGACAATATCTTCCCGGTTTTCCGTTTCCTTTTTCTTCAGTTCCAGGTATTTTTCGATGATGTCGTTCGCATCTCTTGTCTCGTTGGCTATGTCCTGGTAGAACTCGGTTACAGTTTTGTATCCCAGCTTTTTTATCAGGCGCATCATCACCGCTTCGTCGTATTCCAGTTTGCGGTTTTTGAATTTACGTTCTATGGTTTCTTTGGCGAACTCTGTCTGGCGAGCTTCTATCTCTTTGATGGCCTGGCGTATTTTGGTTTTTGCTTTCGAAGTGGTGACGATATTCAGCCAGTCGCGTTTGGGTGTCTGGGTGTTTGAAGTCATGACTTCTACTTGGTCGCCGCTGTTCAGCGTTTGTTTTAATTGTGCGTTCTTTCCGTTCACCTTTGCTCCGATACATTTGGAACCCAGTTTGCTGTGGATGGCGAAGGCAAAGTCTAGTACGGTCGCTCCTTTCGGCATCTTGTACAAGTCACCTTTTGGGGTGAATACGAATACTTCGTCTTCGTATAACTCCAGTTTGAACTGGTCCATCACTTCCAGGTCACTGTCGGCGTTCTCCAGCGTTTCCCGGATGGAGGTCAGCCATTCATCCAGACCGCTTTCTCCTTTTACGCCTTTGTAACGCCAGTGGGCTGCCAGACCACGTTCCGCTATCTCGTCCATGCGTTCGGTGCGTATCTGTACTTCCACCCATTTGCCTTCAGGCCCCATTACAGTGGTGTGCAAGGATTCGTATCCGTTACTTTTGGGTACGGAGAGCCAGTCGCGCAGACGTTTGGGATTGGGCATATACATATCGGTCACAATGGAATATACTTGCCAGCATTCTTGTTTTTCCTTGTCAACGTGAGAGTCCAAAATGATTCGGATGGCAAACAAGTCATACACTCCTTCGAAGGGACATTTCTGTTTCTTCATTTTCTGATAGATGGAATGGATGGACTTGGTACGCCCTTTCATGTGGAACTTTAATCCTGCTTCTTCCAGCTTATGCTGTATCGGTTCGATAAAGGCGGCTATGTATTTGTCACGGGAGGCTTTCGTTTCGTTCAGTTTGTCCTTTATATGATAATATACGTCGTGCTCGGTATATTTCAAGGAAAGATCTTCCAGTTCCGATTTCAGTTTGTATAGCCCCAGCTTATGTGCCAGAGGTGCGTACAGATAGGCAGCTTCGTTGGCTACTTGGGTGCGTGCTTCTATATTGGGAGTCTCCTTTATCTGTCTCATCAGGTTCACGCGGTCTGCAATGATGATCAGAATAACACGCATGTCTTCGGCAAAGGAGAGTAGCAGGTTGCGGAAATTTTCCGATTCTATGGTAGGGCTTTTGGAGTATAGCTCATTGATTTTCACAAGACCGCGTATGATCCCTGCTACATCCTCTCCATATTCCTGTTGTACAGATGCTAAGGTGCATAAATGGTTCTTTACCGATTCGTGCAGCATGATCCCCAGGATGGAAGCCCGTTTCATCCCAATTTCCTCGGCCACGATGACAGCGGTCTGCATATCTTTGATGATAGGATTCATCCCGAAACAGTTTCGTGGCAGGTTACCTTCGGCAACTGCTTTTATGAGGTGTATTTTTAACTTATGGCAATCACCCTTCTGCAAGGTGTCGCCGGATAATTGCAGCAATCGTTTATAGAGGGCGAACAGTTGCTCACGCTCTTTGGCTGTGAAAAATGCTTTTTCTTCCATAACACGTGAAATCTTTTCGAGGGTAAAGGTAGTTTTTTTCTTTATTTATTAGGTAGTGTTCTAGCATTTTTTTGTATTTTTGGGCAATTAATAGTGAATGAGTAAGGTAACAATTTATTTAAACCATATAAAATCATGTACTTATGTTAACACCTGAAGACAAAGACTTATTAGTGAAAAAAGGAATTTCCGAGCAGCAGATTGCAGAGCAACTGGCTTGCTTTGAAAAGGGGTTCCCATTCTTGAAACTGGATGCGGCCGCTTCTGTTGAGAAAGGCGTCATGGCCCCCTCCGGAGATGAAGTGAAGGCTTATTTGGAAGCATGGGATACCTATAAGGAAGGTGAGAAAACCATCGTGAAGTTTGTACCCGCCTCTGGTGCCGCCAGCCGTATGTTCAAGAATTTGTTCGAATTCCTGGGGGCTGATTACAATACTCCGAAGACTGATTTCGAGAAGAAGTTTTTCGATCATATTCATAGCTTCGCATTCTATAATGACTTGAATGCGGCTTGTATGGATAATACGGGAAAGAATATTGACGCTTTGATGGCGGAGAAGGATTACAAACCTATCGTAGCCCAGTTGCTGGAAGCTGCCGGCTTGAACTATGGGGCATTGCCGAAGGGATTGTTGAAATTCCACCGGTATGCGGATGGTGTGCGTACGCCGCTGGAAGAACATTTGGTGGAGGGTGCGCTGTATGCGGCAGGCAAGACCGGAAAAGTGAATGTGCATTTCACTGTTTCTACGGAACATCGTGAGTTGTTCATGAAGCTGGTGGAGGAGAAAGTTGCCGTTTATGCAAAGAAGTACGGAGTGGAATATGATGTGTCGTTTTCTGAACAGAAACCGAGTACGGATACGGTTGCTGCCGATATGGAGAATAAACCTTTTCGCGATAAAGGCAAACTGTTGTTCCGTCCGGGAGGGCACGGCGCGCTGATTGAAAATCTGAATGATCTGGATGCCGATGTTATCTTTATCAAGAATATAGATAATGTGGTGCCCGATCGCTTGAAAGAGGATACTGTTACGTATAAAAAACTGATTGCGGGGGTACTGGTTACTCTGCAGAAGCAGGTTTTTGAATATTTGGAATTGCTGGATGGCGGTAAATATACACATGCGCAGCTGGAAGAGATCATTCGTTTCTTACAGCAGACTTTATGCTGCCGCAAACCGGATATCAAGGATTTGGAAGATGCCGATTTGGTTATTTATCTGCGTAAGAAGTTAAACCGTCCGATGCGTGTATGCGGTATGGTGAAGAATGTGGGTGAACCGGGAGGCGGCCCGTTCCTAGCTTATAATGCGGATGGTACTGTTTCACTGCAAATTTTGGAAAGTTCTCAGATTGACATGAATGATCCGGCCAAGAAGGAGATGTTCGAGAAAGGTACTCACTTTAATCCGGTGGATTTGGTGTGTGCGGTACGCGATTATAAAGGAAACAAATTCGATTTGGTGAAGTATGTGGATAAGGCTACAGGTTTTATCTCTTATAAATCAAAGAACGGTAGAGAACTGAAAGCATTGGAACTTCCGGGCTTGTGGAATGGTGCAATGAGTGACTGGAACACTGTTTTCGTTGAAGTGCCGTTGAGTACTTTTAATCCGGTGAAGACTGTGAATGATTTGTTGCGTGAACAGCATCAATAACCCCTTTTTATTGTAGGCTACATGGATTTATACAGATCGGATGGTTTGTGTAGATCTGTGTAACTTTTTGTAAAATTAATTTATATACCCTTGACTATTAACCTATAAATAAGAATGAACCTGCTAACCTTTATTACCCCACTGGCTGTAGCGGCAACGTTTATGATGCCGGCCGATGCCGCAAATCACAAAGAATTACCGGCATTGGGAAATACTCATATTCAAGTATTCGACAAAACTCCTGTTTGTTTTCGTCCCGACTCCTTTCCTAATTATACTCCTGCCAATGCTGACGGAGTGATCCGTCTGGTAAACGGGCGTATCATTTTAAAGAAAATAACCTTGCCCGATTATAAAAGAGATGTGGATGTTACCCTGAAAGTAACAGTAGCTTCTAATGGTGACCGTTGGGATAAATCAGGCTCTTGTTTTGTACTTCCCAAAGAATCGGTGATCAATCTGATGAATATAGCCGAAGGCAAGAAGGCGTTTCCTGCGGTAGACAGTACCAAATATGAAAAAATGATTGGTATTGTTCCGGGCAAGGATTATGTGCCTACCCTGGAACTGATGCGTTTTATGACTCCGTTCGGTGTGGGGTATTATAGTTCGGATAATGATTCTTTGAGCAGCAAGAGACGTCCTGTATATATTCCGAAATGGGAAAAGTGTGTGACTTGGGTGCAGGATATTACCGATCTTTATCCGGTATTGGAAAAAGAGGCATACGTGGGAATTTATATTGATACATGGACTGCCGAAGGGTATGTGGCCAGTATGGAATTGGACGTGAAGGAGAGTAAGATCACTTGCGACGTGATGCCGGAGCGCCGTGTGAAGCCTTTGATGAATACGGTGTATTATATCGGACAGACTTATCCGGATATTTTCTCACGCAAGGATGTGGTGATGGATTTTGATATGCCGGAAGCTGCCCGAAATGTTCGTTTGAAGTATATTGTAACAGGTCACGGAGGACATAGTGGCGGAGATGAGTTTGTGGAGAAAAGAAACATTGTGTCTGTTGATGGCAAGGAGGTGTTGAATTTCATTCCTTGGCGTGATGACTGTGCTTCTTTCCGCCGTTTTAATCCGGCTACGGGAGTATGGTTGATACCACGAGTTGCCGCATATATAGGTGATAAGGGTTATACGACAAAAGAGATTGAAGAACCTCTGGCTTCTTCGGATTTATCCCGTTCCAATTGGTGTCCGGGTAGCGATGTGATGCCTGAGGAGGCTGTTATTGGTGACTTGGCGGCCGGTAAACATTCTTTTAAGGTAAGTATCCCTGAGGCACAACAGGTGGATGGCAATAAATTGAATCATTGGCTGGTTTCAGCTTATCTGGTTTGGGAGGAATAACTTTTCCCGATTATTAATAGGGTTTGAATCTTTCCGAATATGAATGGTGAATTTCTTTCGGAAGGATTCAAATCCTCTTTGTGGTAAATGGACATTATTTGTTTTTTCTTTTCATGCTGCGGATGATTTCTTTGTCCTCCGTGCTTACCCGATAAGATTCTATGATTTTTTGTAGTGCCTTATTGTAAGTAAAGTCATCTAAATGATTTTCCTTCAGATAGTTCATCGTTTTTTGAGGAAACTTGACATAACATACGGATAAAGCCCATGCTACAGCCATCTTCACATAATATCCTTCGTGACAGATTCGGTCCATCCATTGCAATACGTTGTCTATATACTCTTCGTCAATATAATGAGCCATTGCCATTACTACTCCGAAACGTATCTCATATTCTTTGTCGGATTTCATCCAGTTTTCCAAAAATAGCCAGACTCTTTTCTTGTTCTTGTCCACAAACCGTTGTTTGCCGTAAAAGTCAAAAGTGTCACAAACAGACCAGCTGTTGATGATGGTAACAAACCGGGCGACTAGCGAAAGATATGCTTCTATGTCTTTCATTTTCAGATTGCTTATTACCATACCCTGCAACATACGTTCCTCCATATAATAAGTATTCGCAGTCTGTAGATAACTCTCCCAATCGTCTTTGGCAATCTGTGCTCCTAACTGCCTTAGGGCAGGGATGCGGATACCCAATACATTCTCTATTCCCGGATGCAGCGATTCGGTGAATTTCTTATTCCCATTTTCTGCCAGTTGCAGCAGATTTTCTTTTATGGTCAATCCGTTGATACGATATTCATTCATCTTGTTGTTGTAAGGTAGGGTTAGATTTTCAATCCCATAATATAATCATTCATATAATATCCGTTGCCTATATGGAAATCTCCTTCCGCCACTTTTTCCATTCCCAAATGTTGGTAGAATTGTAAAGCTTTATTGTTACGGTTTACATTCAAGTGCATTTCGCAAGGTTCGGGATGGATCTCTTTAATTGCCTTGACGGCCTGTTCGAATAGTGCTTTGCCCAATCGGCAACCTTGAAAACGGGGCAGCACATAAATTTTCTGCAGATGGAACAAGTGTTCTCCTTCAGGCTGTATGGAAACATATCCGGCAGCTTCTCCATCTTTGTAGGCTATATAATAGATATGTCCTTCCTCTTCTATTTGTTTCTGCAGGTTTTGCGGAGAGTACATCCAGTCCATCATGTAATCCAACTGTTCTTTTGAAAGAATTTCCCGGTAGGTAGCTGGAAATACAATCTGAGCCATCTCGTTAATCAACTGAATATCATTGATTGTCGCTTTTTGTATGGTAAACATGATCTTTATGTCTTTTTAGCATTATAACAGGAGGCAAAGATAAACTTTTTTGTTCAGAAAATGGGAGGCAACTTCCTTCCTTTTATCTGTTTTAATATTAATTTATGTAAAATAATAGAACTATGTAATACAAGGTACTAGTATAATACATATATTTGTGTCAAACAAAGTATTATAGATTATGAATGTAGATAATGTACGATCTCAGATGCGTAAAGGAATGCTGGAATATTGCATTTTGTTGTTGTTGCACAAAGAGTCCTCATACGCTTCGGATATCATTCAGAAATTGAAAGAAGCCCGGCTCATTGTAGTAGAGGGAACGCTTTATCCGCTGCTTACTCGGCTGAAAAACGATGACTTGCTCTCATACGAATGGGTGGAGTCCACTCAGGGGCCACCTCGTAAATATTATAATCTCACTCCTCAGGGTGAAGCATTCCTTAGCGGATTGGAAGCTTCATGGGAGGAGTTGACGAATACGGTGAATCATTTAAAAAACAATTAAAAACAGGATACAATGAAAAAGACTTTAACCATAAATTTAGGAGGCACCGTTTATCATATAGACGAAGACGCTTACCATTTGCTGGATAACTATTTAGCTAATCTACGTATTCACTTTCATCGGGAGGAAGGTGCGGAAGAAATAGTACATGATATGGAATTGCGCATCTCAGAGCTGTTTACCGACCGTCTGAATGAAGGCAAACAGGTCATTACGATTGAAGATGTGGAAGAAATCATAGCCCGAATGGGCAAACCCGAAGATATTTCCGGTGAAGAAAATGAAGAAACATTCGGTCCGGAAAGACAAAAAGGAACTGCTGCACGCCGCCTGTTCCGTAATCCGGACAATAAAGTGCTGGGTGGAGTTGCTTCCGGACTGGCCGCTTATATGGGATGGGATGTGACTGCGGTACGTATCATTTTATTGATTTTTGCTTTCTTTGTCCGTGGGATGATATTGGTATACATCATAGCATGGATTATTATTCCTACGGCACGCACCGCTCCCGAGAAGCTTGCCATGAAAGGAATTGCCATTAATGTGGAAAATATAGGCAAGACTGTAACCGACGGATTTGAAAAAGTGAACAACTATGTACGTTCGGATCGTCCCCGGAGCATCTTGCAGAAGATAGGGGAGGGGATTGTGGCTGTAGCCGGATTCCTTATCAAGTTTCTGCTTGTTTTTATTGCCATTTGCTGTGCGCCTGTTTTGTTTGTGTTATTGATTGTCTTTTTTGCATTGCTGATGGCGGCCACGGGGCTGATTGCAGCATTGCCTGCGGTACTTTATGAGGTGATGCCTGCGGTAAATTGGGCTACGGTGGGTGCTTCTCCGGGGCTGACTGTCGCTATGTCCGTTGCAGGTATTCTAGTTATCGGTATCCCTATTATAGGACTGATACACATGCTGATGCGTTATTTTGGAGGTTGGCAGCCGATGTCTGTTGTAACCAAAGTCATATTTATCGTATTGTGGCTCATCGCTTTGGGAGTGGGTGTTTTCTTTGTACTGAATGATCCAAATATTGCGGCAATGATATCGTATAGTTTATAAAATACACTATCTTTGCACACGGAAAGTTGGGGGTGGGGAGTTGTCTTGTTTCCCACTCTCTGTTTTTTGCAAGGAATATCAAACATATATAAATACTATGACTAAGAAGATTTTATTGTTGGGCTCCGGCGAATTGGGTAAAGAATTCGTTATTGCGGCAAAACGTAAAGGGCAGTATGTCATTGCCTGTGACTCTTATGCAGGAGCTCCGGCTATGCAGGTGGCAGATGAATTTGAAGTGTTCAGCATGCTTGACGGTGATGCACTGGATGCAGTGGTAACCAAGCACAAGCCGGATATCATTGTACCCGAAATTGAAGCGATACGTACCGAACGTTTGTATCATTTAGAACAGGAAGGTATTCAGGTCGTACCGAGTGCTCGTGCGGTGAACTTCACAATGAACCGTAAGGCTATCCGTGATTTGGCGGCTAAGGAACTGGGCTTGAAAACTGCAAAATATTTTTATGCCAAGTCTTTGGAGGAATTGAAAGAGGCTGCGAAAGAAATCGGTTTCCCCTGTGTGGTGAAGCCTTTGATGTCTTCATCGGGCAAGGGGCAGTCTTTGGTCAAGAGTGCGGATGAACTGGAACAAGCATGGCATTATGGTTGTGAGGGCAGCCGTGGTGACATTAAGGAACTGATTATAGAAGAATTTATTAAATTCGACAGCGAGATCACTTTACTTACCGTTACCCAGAAAAACGGTCCTACTTTGTTCTGCCCGCCTATCGGACATGTACAGAAAGGGGGAGACTATAGGGAAAGTTTTCAACCTGCGCATATTGATCCCGGATATTTGAAGGAAGCACAGCGTATGGCTGATAAAGTGACGGCAGCTCTGACCGGTGCTGGAATCTGGGGGGTTGAGTTCTTCCTTAGTCATGAAAACGGGGTTTATTTCTCCGAACTTTCTCCCCGTCCGCATGATACCGGAATGGTGACTTTGGCGGGTACTCAGAATTTAAATGAGTTTGAACTGCATCTGCGTGCGGTGTTAGGACTTCCTATTCCTGAAATTACACAAGAGCGCATAGGGGCCAGTGCGGTGATTCTTTCTCCTATTGCCAGCAAGGAAGCTCCCCGTTATCGTGGTGAAGAAGAAGTTTGTAAGGAAACAAATACTTATCTTCGTATTTTTGGTAAACCTTATACAAAATTGAACCGCCGTATGGGAGTTGTGGTTTGTTATGCTCCTAATGGCAGTGACTTGGATGCTTTGCGCGACAAGTGCAAGGCTGCTGCTGCAAAGGTAGAGGTGTATTAATATAATATCTTGTATTGATGGATATAAAATAAAGAAAGGGGAGGTGTGTCAAAATGCACACCTCCTTTTTTTAAGCACAAAGCCCCGACTTTCACAAGCTGGGGCTTTTAAATTTTATTGTTTACAGGTCATAATGCTATAGGCACGCCTATGTGAGTAAGAACGATTTATTCTTGCTCTTTCAGTGCTGCAAAAATCAGACCTTCTAGTTCCTCTGCTAATTCGGGGTTGTCTTGAATAACTTGTTTGGAAGCGTCACGTCCTTGTCCCAGTTTGGTTTCGTTGTAGCTGTACCATGACCCACTTTTCTTGATAATGCCTAAATCAGCACCCAAATCAATGATTTCACCAGCTCTTGAGATACCTTCACCAAACATGATATCGAATTCGGCTTTACGGAAAGGAGGTGCCACTTTGTTTTTCACCACTTTTACTTTAGTCTGGTTGCCGATTACTTCTTCACCATCTTTCAATTGAGTGGAACGACGGATGTCCAAACGTACGGAAGCGTAGAATTTCAGAGCGTTACCACCGGTCGTAGTTTCCGGATTACCAAACATGACACCGATTTTTTCACGCAATTGGTTGATAAAAATACAAGTTGTATTGGTCTTACTGATGGCTGACGTAAGCTTGCGTAAAGCCTGAGACATCAAACGTGCTTGTAAACCTACTTTGTTATCCCCCATATCTCCTTCAATCTCAGCTTTCGGAGTCAAGGCTGCGACAGAGTCAATAACAATGATATCAATAGCGGATGATCGTATCAGTTGTTCAGCAATTTCAAGTGCCTGCTCACCGTTATCGGGCTGTGAAATCCATAAGTTATCTACATCCACTCCTAGTTTGGCTGCATAAAAACGGTCGAAGGCATGTTCGGCATCAATGAAGGCTGCAATGCCACCTGCTTTTTGAGCTTCGGCAATGGCATGGATAGCCAATGTCGTTTTACCGGATGATTCGGGACCATAAATCTCTATGATTCTGCCTTTGGGATATCCACCTACCCCTAATGCAGCGTTCAAGGCGATAGATCCGGTCGGAATTACTTCCACTTCCTGTACGTTGTCATCACCCATTTTCATGATAGAGCCTTTACCAAAAGTTTTCTCTATTTTATCCATTGCAGCTTGCAGTGCTTTCAGTTTCTCGCTGTTTCCGGCACCCGGACCTGCTGAGAATGGAATTTCCTCGTTATCTTTTTTTGCCATAAATCTGTTGGTTTATAAAATTTGTTGTGCGTGTTCTTTTGTTTTCACCTCTTTGGGAGAGATGATACGTTCAATCACGCCTTCTTCGTTAATGATGAAAGTCGTACGGAATGTACCCATGTATTTGCGTCCGTACATACTTTTTTCTCCCCATACTCCGAATTGTTCTACCAATTTCTTGTCGGTATCGGCAATAAGAGTGAAGGGCAGTTCGTTCTTTTCTATGAATTTTTGATGCGATTTGGCATCGTTCACACTGACACCGATTACTTCATAACCATGGGCACGCAGTTCGGCGTAATTATCACGTAAGTTACATGCCTGGGCAGTACAACCCGATGTCATATCCTTAGGATAAAAATAGAGTACTATCTTTTTTCCTTTATAATCACTTAAACGAATTTCTTCTCCTTTCTCGTTCAAGCCTAATATTTCTGGGGCTTTATCTCCTATGTTCATATTTTAAAGTTCCAAATCACCATCTAATACTTCATGCCAAGGCAAACCTTGTTTGTTCAGTTGTTCCATAAATGGATCGGGGTCAAACTCTTCCACATTCCATACTCCCGGACGTTTCCACAACCCTTGCAGGAACATCATAGCTCCAATCATGGCAGGAACTCCGGTTGTATAGCTTACTCCCTGCATTCCGGTCTCCTTGTAGGCTTCCTGGTGGCTACAGTTGTTGTAAACGTAGTAAGTACGTTCTTTTCCATCTTTTATACCCCGGATGCGGCATCCGATAGAAGTTTCGCCTTCGTAATTTTCTCCCAGATCCTGTGGGTTGGGAAGTACGGCTTTCAAGAACTGTAACGGAACAATTTTCATTCCGTTATAATCTATTTCGTCAATACGGGCCATACCGATATTCTGGATAACACGCAGATGGGTCAGATATTCCTGACCGAAAGTCATCCAGAAGCGGGCACGTTTGATGGTCGGGAAATTCTTAACCAATGATTCTAGTTCTTCATGATACAGTAAGTAGGAATCACGAGGGCCGATATTCGGATAAGTCAGATCCTTGTGAAATTCCAGTGGTTGGGTAGTCACCCATTTGCCGTCTTCATAATAGCGTCCGTTCTGAGTAATCTCGCGGATATTGATTTCAGGATTAAAGTTGGTAGCAAACGCTTTGTGATGGTTACCAGCATTACAGTCCACGATATCCAGATAGTGCATCTCGTCAAAATGATGCTTTGCAGCGTAGGCTGTATAAATGCCACTGACTCCCGGGTCGAATCCACAACCCAGTATGGCTGTCAGTCCTGCGTCCTCAAAACGTTTCTTGTAAGCCCACTGCCAGCTGTATTCAAAATGAGCTTCGTCTTTCGGTTCGTAGTTTGCTGTATCCAGATAGTTCACTCCGGCTTTCAGACAAGCCTCCATAATGGTCAGATCTTGATAAGGCAGAGCTACATTGATGACGATTTCGGGTTTGAAACTATTAAACAGGGCTATCAGTTCATCCACATGGTCCGCATCTACCTGTGCCGTTTTGATAGCAGGATTGCCGATAGCTTTTACGATTGCATCACATTTTGATTTTGTACGGCTGGCAATCATGATGTCAGTGAATACATCCGGATTTTGAGCCACTTTGTGTGCTACGACAGTACCTACACCGCCTGCACCGATAATTAATACTTTACCCATTTGCTGTTTTTTATTCTTGTTAAAATAAAATGCCCGGCAAATATTACCGTTCACTGGGCAAAGATAACAAAATATTTTGGGTATTAGTTGATACGGTCCAGTTTCTTATGGGTGAAATCCAAGGTTTTTCTTTTTGCAGCCAGAGGCGGCTGTCTGTTGTTAAGGCTAAATATTGTGAGGTCTTCGGCGGTTCGACTGATGTTTTGTCTTGCTGTGAAGTGTGGCTATATATCCAAGTTTGTACAGAAGTGCGTAGCTTACAGTTTGTTATCAGATTCCAAAATGGTCAACAAACCTTTTTGTTATTTTAGGTGTTAGTATATATAAATTGATATAAAGCATAAAATTTTCAGGTGTAATTGCTGCAGTGAGAAATAAAATAGTTAGTTTTGTACGCAAAACTAACGGATTTAACAAAAAAAAGAGTATGAGAAAATTAGTATTGAAATTTATGGCTGTTTGTACCGGAGCATTGATAGTGTCTTGTGGTAGTGGAAAGAATATGTTGTCTATATCTTCATTGGATGGCGAATGGAATATCACAGAAGTGGACGGACAACAAATTTCTACAGAGAGAATGCCCTTTATCGGTTTTGATGTAGCTCAGAAACGTATTTATGGAAATAGCGGATGTAACCGCATGATGGGAAGTTTTGAAGCTGATTCACTGAAGCCGGGCGCATTGAAATTGGGGCAGATAGGAAGTACCCGCATGATGTGTCCTGATATGAAGACCGAGCAGATGGTTTTGAGTGCATTGGATAAAGTGACTTCTTTTCAGACGGTTTCTGACAAGCCCGAGGTGATATCTCTATGCAACCAGGATGGCCAGCCGTTGATGACTTTGGAGAAGAAGGCGGATCCGGAAGTATCCCTGTCCGATCTTTCAGGTGAATGGGCTGTTGAACTGGTGAACGGAAAGAAAATAGTAGGTACAGCCGACGTTGCTCCTTTCATCGGTTTTAATTTGGACGAAAGCCGTATTTACGGTAATGTAGGCTGCAACACCATTAATGGTGCATTGACGCAGGAAGATGGAAAGCCTAATTCTTTGAAATTTGGTAATGTTGCTGCTACTATGATGATGTGTCCCGATATGGAAACAGAAACTATTGTGTTGAATGCTTTAAATGAAACAAGACGTTTCAGCATGAAAGACGGTAAGGTCTATTTGTTAGGTGAAAATGGAAATGAATTGCTGGTGTTGAAGAAACAATAATCTATACATATATATATATATACCAAAATGATGTGGGTCGGCCTGTTTTCTCGTTTATGAGGAAACAGGCCGGTTGCATTTATGGCATGGTGGTAGTAGGGTGCTGACTGGTATTCTGTTTGGTGGAAATCTGACATTCTTGCCTTGTATAAATCCATCTGAAAGTCTCATATAATAGATAAATCAGTCATTTTGTCAGCCTTTGTCATATTCTTGTTTTTGGCATACCGTTTGTTTTATGAAGGACGTGCGGTTGGTGCACGGAAGAAAAAAGAAAACCTTCGTGAACCATTCGTCGGGAAATCAGTTTAATTGAAAACAAATAAATAAAAGATATACAATTATGGGAAAGATTATTGGTATTGACTTAGGAACCACAAACTCATGTGTTTCAGTATTTGAAGGTAACGAACCGGTAGTAATCGCAAACAGCGAAGGTAAACGTACCACTCCGTCTATCGTTGCGTTTGTTGACGGTGGCGAACGTAAGGTAGGTGATCCGGCAAAACGCCAGGCAATCACTAACCCGCAGCGTACTATTTTCTCAATCAAACGTTTCATGGGTGAAACTTGGGATCAGGTACAGAAAGAAATAGCCCGCGTTCCTTATAAAGTAGTGAAAGGTGACAATAATACTCCGCGTGTAGATATTGACGGACGTCTTTATACTCCACAGGAAATTTCAGCTATGATTCTTCAGAAGATGAAGAAAACAGCCGAAGACTATTTAGGGCAAGAAGTGACAGAGGCCGTTATCACCGTTCCGGCATACTTCTCCGACTCACAGCGTCAGGCCACTAAAGAAGCCGGTCAGATTGCAGGTCTGGAAGTAAAACGTATTGTGAACGAACCGACAGCCGCCGCTTTGGCTTACGGTCTGGATAAGGCTCACAAAGATATGAAGATTGCTGTATTCGACCTTGGTGGTGGTACATTCGATATCTCTATCCTTGAATTTGGTGGTGGTGTGTTCGAAGTACTTTCTACTAATGGTGATACCCATCTGGGTGGTGATGACTTCGACCAAGTGATCATTGACTGGTTGGTACAGGAATTCAAGAATGATGAAGGTGCGGATTTGACAAAAGATCCGATGGCAATGCAGCGTCTGAAAGAAGCAGCGGAAAAAGCAAAGATTGAATTGTCTTCTTCTACTTCAACAGAAATCAACTTGCCGTACATCATGCCGGTAGACGGTATGCCTAAGCACTTGGTTAAAACTTTGACTCGTGCTAAGTTCGAAGCTTTGGCTCACAACTTGATTCAAGCTTGTCTTGAACCTTGTAAGAAAGCTATGAGCGATGCCGGTCTGAGCAATTCTGATATTGATGAAGTAATCCTTGTGGGTGGTTCTTCTCGTATTCCGGCTGTTCAGGAATTGGTTGAAAAATTCTTTGGCAAGGCTCCTTCTAAGGGTGTGAATCCGGATGAAGTAGTTGCGGTAGGTGCTGCGGTTCAGGGTGCTGTTTTGACAGATGAAATCAAGGGTGTTGTATTGCTGGATGTTACTCCGTTGTCAATGGGTATTGAAACATTGGGTGGTGTAATGACTAAGTTAATTGATGCAAACACTACTATCCCTGCACGTAAGAGTGAGACTTTCTCTACAGCTGCCGATAACCAGACCGAAGTGACTATCCACGTACTTCAGGGCGAACGTCCGATGGCTTCACAGAACAAATCAATCGGTCAGTTCAATTTGACAGGTATCGCTCCTGCCCGTCGTGGTGTTCCTCAGATTGAAGTAACTTTTGATATCGATGCTAACGGTATTTTGAAAGTATCTGCCAAGGATAAGGCTACCGGCAAAGAACAAGCTATTCGTATCGAAGCCTCTTCTGGTTTGAGCAAGGAGGAAATTGAAAAGATGAAAGCCGAAGCTGAAGCTAATGCAGAAGCAGATAAGAAGGAACGTGAAAAGATTGACAAATTGAATCAGGCTGACTCTATGATTTTCTCTACTGAAAATCAATTGAAGGAGTTGGGCGACAAGTTGCCGGCTGACAAGAAAGCTCCGATTGAAGCTGCTCTTCAAAAACTGAAAGATGCTCATAAGGCACAGGATTTGGCTGCAATTGATACTGCCATGGCTGAACTGAACACAGCATTCCAGGCTGCCAGCGCTGAAATGTATGCTCAGAGTGGTGCACAAGGTGGTGCTCAGGCTGGTCCGGGTGCAGGTGCAGGACAACAGGCTAATCAGGGATCTTCTTCTAATAATAAAGAAGATATTCAGGATGCGGACTTTGAGGAGGTCAAATGATTCCGATAAGGAAACAGATAATAAACAATAAGCAAGAAGGTGTGTCGTAATACACGATGCGCCTTCTTTTTTTCATTGACTATAAAAATCGACTCATTTTTTTAAACTGCGATATTTTGAGGATTTCTTTGATTTATGTGTTCGCAACATCTAAATAGAACAACTGTAAGCTCATAAAACGGTCTAATCAGCCA
>OFMJ01000053.1_pt1 | contig 118909 bp, 112 predicted proteins | sample 1541801 | NCBI WGS metagenome assembly OFMJ01 (sample SAMN04209234, study PRJEB22552) | human gut metagenome | biome: gut; material: feces | host: Homo sapiens | place: USA: Oklahoma
CCGCCGTCAGACGAAGCGTATACTGAAACAGGGCGGTGGTCGCCGCGCCCGCAGTCACCACCGGGATACTGAAAAGGAACCAGAAGAAACTGAGAACACAGATATCCGTCACCCTCTCCATAAATGCCCAGAACCGGTTCTCCGGATTAAAAAATCTGTTGATATTCCATCTCATATGTCTTCTGATTCCTTTCTGCTTTAGGTCTTTTATGCCATTACCGACTCCACGTTCTTCGTCGCCACGATGGATACTCCCGTTCCGGCGCAGTCCGCTATCACCACATCACCGATCTTCACAGGGGCCGGAATCGTCACCTTACGTATCTCATCCATGCATTCGAAGATCTTACCCTTCGGTATATCATGTTCCGTCTTAACGGATACCATCTCGATGGTCCCGCCATCCACGTGAACGGAAGAGGTAACGATCCTGGTGGGGCTTAACACTTCCTTCTTTGCGTAATCGGCGCCTCTCACACAGGTATTGCCGGAGACCTCCACCTCGTCTCCTTCCAGACGAACCGTCAGGGGACAGCCAAGCGGGCAGCCGATACAGATTAACTCTCTAACCTCCATTTTACTCCACCTCCGTACAAATCACAATATTTTTTAAGTCGGGGCAGCCGGAAAAGCTATCTTTCTTTAACACGACCTGCTCCATCTCACCTGGCGCGAGGACTTTTTTCTTCTTCTTCGACACGCGCACGCCGTCGTAATAGACGCTGATAAAGCGGTCCTTATAGACATCGGCCACACGGAATCTCACCGTAACCTTGTCATTCATATGATCGATATCAATCGCCTGGGGAACCGTGTAACGAACCCCGTTCTCCGCTTTCAGCGCAGCGATATGACCCGTCTGTTTTTCACTTCCCGCTCCCACATACGCTGCGGCATTGGAGCCAGCCAGAGTCGCCTCCTCGGAAACGTAATCAACCAGATCATGTACATGAAGCACGTTGCCGCAGGCAAACACGCCGCTGGTATCCGTTTCCAGCTGATCGTTGACATTCGGTCCCTGAGTTACCCGGTTCATGGATGCGCCGATGCCCTTGGTAAGCTCATTTTCCGGGATCAGTCCCACGGAGAGAAGAAGGGTATCGCAGCTGTAGTATTCCTCTGTTCCCGGAATCGGTTTCCGGTTCTCGTCTACCTTTGCCAGGGTAATTCCGGTTACCCGCTCTTTTCCCTGGATATCGATCACGGTGTGGCTGAGCTTCAGCGGGATGCCGTAGTCGTCGAGACACTGAACGATATTTCTCTTTAACCCGCCGGAATAAGGCATCAGCTCCGCAACGACCTTCACCTTTGCACCTTCCAGCGTCATTCTTCTTGCCATAATAAGTCCGATATCGCCGGAACCCAGGATCACGACCTCACGGCCCACGCTGAAGCCCTCGATGTTCATGAGGCGCTGCGCCGTGCCCGCCGAGTAGATTCCCGCCGGACGGTAACCCGGGATGTTTAAGGCGCCGCGAGGACGTTCCCGGCAGCCCATGGCCAGGATGATGGCCTTTGCCTTGATTACATGCAGTCCGTCTTCCCGGTTGATGACGCTGATTTCCTTCTCTTTATTGATATCAATGACCATGGTATTTAATTTGTAAGGGATCTTCTCCTCTTTTACCATGTCAATATAGCGCGCCGCATACTCCGGTCCGGTCAGCTCTTCCTTGAACGTGTGAAGTCCGAATCCGTTGTGGATACACTGGTTTAAGATACCTCCCAGGCAGCTGTCCCTCTCCAGAATCAGGATATCTTCCGCTCCTGCCCGTTTTGCGGCAACCGCTGCCGCCAGCCCGGCCGGGCCGCCTCCGATGATTACGATATCATGTTGTGTCATATCATTCTCCCCCTTATTTCTGACCGGTCAGCATATTGGATCCGGGCGCATTTTTGCAGACTTCTTCCATTGTGATTCCAAGCTCTCGGGACAGGATCTCCATGGTCCTCGGCGTACAGAAGCCGGCCTGGCATCTTCCCATGCCCTGTCTGACCCTGCGCTTCACACCGTCCAGCGACACCGCTCCCAGCGTTCTTCTTATGGAATCTATGATCTCACCTTCGCTGACACCTTCACAGCGGCAGATAATCGTGCCGTATTCCGGTCTCTGACGGATCAGCTCCGCTCTCTCTTCCACACTCATCTTCTCCGGACGGACAATGCCTCTGCGCTCCCGCTTCCAGTCCTTTTTCTGAACGGCTCCCGCCCTGCCGGCTACAAGCTCTGCCAGATAGACGCCGATGGCCGGTGCACTGGTAAGACCCGGAGATTCGATGCCTGCCGCGTCGAAGAACCCCGGTGCATCCTCCGCTTCACCGATAATAAAATCATCGCCATCTTCATGGGCACGGAGACCGGAGAACGATGTAATAACCTGACGGAACGGAACGTTCTTTACGCCGATGGAAGACTTCTCTATGACAAATGCCAGCTCTTCCGCCGTTGTAGCGTTGCCTTCCTTATCCTCAAGATCCACGGCAGTCGGTCCGGTAAGCAGGTTGCCATGGACCGTCGGTGATACCAGAACGCCCTTTCCCAATTTACCCGGAAGCTGGAAAATGGTATGGCTCACATGGCCGCCCGCTTCTTTGTCCAGCAGGCAGTAGTCGCCCTTACGCGGGGTAATATGTATCTTATTTCCGCTGACCATGTTGTGGAAGCGGTCCGCGTAAACGCCTGCGGCATTGATAATATATTTCGTCGTTATGGCTCCCTTTCCTGTCTCCAGGATGTAGCCTTCTCCGTCTTTCTTAATCTCATTTACTTCAGTCAGAAATTTGAATTCCACTCCGTTGTCCGCTGCGTTTTCGGCCAGTGCGATGGTAAGGCCAAAGGGGCAGACAATACCGCCGGTCGGCGCGTAGAGTGCCGCCACCACGGTATCTGTCACGTTAGGCTCCATCCTTCTGACTTCATCACCGGAGATAATCTCCAGTCCCTTGACCCCATTGCGTTTTCCCTTTTCCAGTAGCTCTTCCAGCGCCGGGAGATCGTCGTTTGAGAAGCAGAGAACGAGAGAACCATTTCTCACGTAATCAAAATCCAGTTCCTTCGAGAGCGGTTCCATCATCTGGCTTCCCTGTACATTGAATTTCGCCTTTAAGGAGCCTGGTGTGGCATCATGCCCGGCGTGAGCGATGGCGCTGTTGGCTTTCGATGTTCCCGAGCACACATCCTCTTCCTTTTCCAGTACACAGACCGACAGCTCGTAGCGGGACAGTTCCCTGGCTACCGCGCATCCGGTTACCCCGCCGCCAATGATGACCGCATCGTAATTCAAACTTTCCATTTTCATTCCTCCTGATTGATCCTCTCGTTCCTGTGAAACGAAGCATTTTGCGGAGTAAGAACCTTTTCCTTCTACGCAAAAAGAGTAAGGGAAACAAACGGATTACCTCCGTCTATCTACCTTACTCTGTCGTCTCAAGGTTTCATATTTAGTTTCATGCTATCACACCCGGTGACCGGTGTCAAGTACAAATGCTTCTTACTTTACTCTTCCTCTGCCCAGCACAGCGCACACTTGATCGCCCGCTTCCAGCCCTTTACGAGGCGGCGGCGCTGATCCTCCTCCATGCCGCTCTCAAACGCCCTGGACACCTTCCAGTTCTTTCTGATCTCTTCCTTGTCCTTCCAGTAACCCACGGCAAGACCCGCCAGATAGGCAGCTCCCAGCGCGGTGGTCTCGATACAGTCCGGACGGATAATGGCGGTATTCAGAAGGTCTGCCTGGAACTGCATCAGGAAGTTATTGGCGCAGGCGCCGCCGTCTACCCGAAGCTGTCTTAAGCAGATACCGGAATCCTGCTGCATGGCCTCGATTAAATCGTACACCTGGTATGCCATGGATTCCACGGTGGCACGAATAAACTGCTCCTTGCTGGTACCGCGGGTCACCCCTACGATGGTCCCCCTGGCATACTGGTCCCAATAGGGCGCTCCCAGGCCGGCAAAAGCAGGCACCACATAGACGCCGCCCGTATCGGCTACCGCAGTGCAGTATTCCTCCGTCTGCGGTGCGCTTCTCACCATACGCATCTCATCTCTCAGCCACTGTACCGCGGCTCCCGCCACGAAGACACTGCCCTCCAGCGCGTAACGCACCTCGTTCCCGTCGCTGGCCGCAATGGTGGTAAGAAGGCCATTCTGTGAGTGGACTGCTTTTTCCCCTGTATTCATAAGCAGAAAGCATCCGGTTCCATATGTATTCTTCACTTCGCCCTCGTCAAAACAGCACTGGCCGAACAGCGCCGCCTGCTGATCTCCGGCCGCTCCGGCGATCGGAATCTTTCCGCCCATCACATCGGAAGAGGTATAGCCATAAACGCAGCTGGAAGGCTTCACATCCGGAAGCATGCACCTGGGAATTCCGAAATACTCCAGAATCTCGTCATCCCAGCATCTCCTGTGAATGTCAAACAGCATGGTTCTCGATGCGTTCGTATAATCGGTCACATGGATACAGCCCTTGGTCAGGTTCCAGATCAGCCACGTATCCACGGTTCCAAACAGCAGCTCTCCCCGCTCTGCCCGCTCCCTGGCGCCTTCCACGTGATTTAAGATCCATTCGATCTTGCTTCCCGAAAAATAGGCATCCGGAATCAGGCCGGTCTTCTCCCGAATCCGGTTCGCAAGCTCGTCTTTTTTCAATTCTTCAATGCGGTCCGCCGTCCTGCGGCACTGCCACACGATGGCGTTGTAAACCGGTTCTCCGGTCTCCTTATCCCATACGATGGTCGTCTCACGCTGATTCGTGATGCCGATGGCTGCAATGTCGCTGTAATGCGCTCCTATTTTCCCCATTGCCTCCATGGTTACGGACAGCTGGGATGACCAGATCTCCATCGGATTATGCTCCACCCAGCCCGGCTGCGGAAAGATCTGTGTAAATTCCTTCTGCGCCACGCTGCAGATCGTTCCCTGCTCATCAAACAGGATACATCTGGAGCTTGTCGTCCCCTGGTCCAATGCAATGACATACTTCCCCATATTTCTTCTCCCTTCTGGTAACGCGCCCCCGCACACTCTGCGCACAGGTTGCTGTAATAATAAATGGCAGCCGTCACGGCCGTTTCTGAGATGACCGCCTGGTCCCCGTATAACGGACGGCCATATCCCCGCGGCTTTTCCCGTTTAAGCAGCATGCAGCACCCAAACAGTATGCAGCACCCAAACAGCATGCAGCACCCAAGAAGCGTGCAGCACCTGATAAACAAGGAAAGAGCCGGCAAAACAACGGGGTTTACGGCCCCGCGTGTTTAACCTGCTCTGTCATCTCTAAGGTTTCTATATAAACTATGATTATAGTACCACCGGGTTCGGGCTTATGTCAAGAAAAACCTTCATTCAGCGGAAAGTGGCACGCCACACTATGACCGCCGCCCATATCTCTTAATGCCGGAACCTCTTCCCTGCACCGGTCTGTCGCATAGGGACAGCGGGTGTGGAACTTACAGCCGGAAGGCGGATTATAGGCGCTGGGAACGTCTCCCTCCAATATAATGCGGTTGCGCTTTCTGTTGGCGTCCGGAATGGGGATGGCGGAGAGCAGCGCCCTGGTATAGGGATGGAGCGGCGCTCCGTATAAATCCTGCTTGTCAGCGATCTCAACCACACTTCCCAGATACATAACCGCCACACGGTCGCTGACGTGGCGAACCACGCTCAAATCGTGGGATATGAATAAATAGGTGAGATTCCTCTTCTGCTGCATCTTTTTCATCAGGTTCAGCACCTGCGCCCGCACAGACACGTCGAGAGCCGATACCGCCTCGTCGCAGACCACGAACTCCGGATTCAGGATCAGAGCCCTGGCTATGCCGATTCTCTGACGCTGGCCTCCTGAGAATTCATGAGGAAAACGGTTCAAATACTGTTTGTCCAGTCCCACATCGTTTAAGATGGATATGACCATCTCCTTCCGCTCTGCGGCGCTTCCGATCCCGTAGACCTCCAGAGGAGCGCTGACCAGATCATACACCGTCATTCGCGGATTCAGCGAGCTGTAGGGATCCTGGAAGATGATCTGCATCCGCTTGCGCATCTCCCACATCTGCTTCTTGTCATAGGCGGCAATGTCTTCCCCGTTGTAAATCACCTGACCGGAGGTCATGGGAATCAGCTTTAAGATCGTTCTGCCGAGAGTGGATTTTCCGCAGCCGGATTCACCGACCAGGCCGAGCGTCTCGCCCTTGTGAATCTTCAGGTTGATATCGTCGACCGCCTTTACCACCGGGGGATTTAAGTTAAACAGCCCCTTTTTCCCGCTAAAATATTTTCTCAAATCTTTCGTTTCCAGTAAAACCTGATTCTCACTTCTCATAGTTATCACCCTCATATCTAAAGCAGCTCACCTTCGCACCGCCTGCCTCATAGATTCCCGGCTGTTCCTTCACACACCGCTCATCCGCATAAGGGCATCTTGGGCTGAAACGGCAGCCGACCGGCATCTGTCCTGGCCCGGGCACCGTTCCCTCTATAGTGTTCAGTTCCTCCACATCCTCTTCCAAAGGCGGTATGGAGCTTAAAAGCCCCTTTGTATACGGATGCTTGGGGGTATTGAATATCTCTTTCACCGATCCGTATTCCACAACCTTGCCCGCGTAAAGAACCAGGATGTTATCCGCGGTCTCGGCCACTACGCCCATGTCATGGGTGATGAGAATGACCGCCGTATCCATCTTCTGCCTTAAATCCAGCATAAGCTCCAGAATCTGAGCCTGAATCGTCACGTCAAGCGCCGTGGTCGGCTCGTCCGCGATCAGAAGCTTGGGCGCACAGGACACGGCCATGGCGATCATGACCCTCTGGCGCATACCGCCGGAGAGCTGGTGAGGATACTCCTTCAGCCGCTTTTCCGGCGCCGAGATTCCTACTTTTTTCAGAACCTCGACCGCCTCCTTCCTGGCATCCTTCTTGTTGAAGCCCTGGTGAATCACCAGAGGCTCGATCAGCTGGTCGCCGATGGTCAGAGTCGGATTGAGCGCCGTCATCGGGTCCTGGAAAATCATGGCGATCTCATTGCCCCGGATCTTACACATATCATCTTCAGACAGGGAGAGCAGCTCCCTGCCTTCCAGCTTAACACTTCCCTGGGATATCCGGGCGTTCGTTCCCAAAAGCCGCAGGATCGACAAACTGGTTACGCTCTTACCGCAGCCCGATTCTCCCACGATTCCCAGTATCTCGCCTTTTCCAACCGAAAAGCTGATGCCGTCAACCGCTGTATTAATTCCTTTTTTTGTATTAAACTGGACCTGTAAATTGTCCACCGTAAGCAATGAATCCATAAATTTTCCCTCTTAACTTTTATTCTTAAGTTCCTTACTGTACATCCCAGTTCCAGGTCGACCAGTTCAGGGAATCGAAATTCTCTGCGTTGATGCCTGTGATTCTCTTGTTATGAACAGTTAATGTATTCCTTGTATACAGATAAGCCATAGCGGAACGCTCTTTAACCATCACCTGATACTCATCGAAGTACGGTTTTCTGGCTTCAAAGGTAAGCTCTGCGTTGCCCTTGTCAATTACGTCTGTCATTTCGGTATCTCGTAACTGGCAGAAGTTGACGGAGCTCTCCGGATGGATCATCTCACGGCTTTCACCTGGATCTAAGGTACCACCCGATCCGATGGTTCCCATATCGTGCTTGCCGTCTAACATGTTGCTCATGAGAGTCGGGAAGTCCACCTGCTCAATCTGAACCTTAACGCCAACCTTCTGTAAATCCTGTACGATCAGGGCCGCTGTACGCTCGGTAATGCTGTTTCCTGCCGCAATATAGAAGGTCAGAGTCTGATCAAACGGGAACTTCGCTTCTTCCAGCATGGTCTTCGCCTTGTCAGGATCGTACCATACCGTTACATCTTTGTTGTAATACGGGCTCATCGGCGCAATCGGAGTGATGACCTGCTGGCCCTGGCCCTGCAGCAGGGCGTCTACGAGAACCTGACGGTTGATCGCCATGCTCAGGGCCTGGCGTACTTCCTGTGTCAGATACGGTTTCTGTGTGTTAAAGATCAATGTGTTGTAGGAAGTCGTAGGAATGGACTCCGCAACCAGATTTTCCTGCTCATTGGCCAGATCCCAGTCATCGATCAGAATGGAGCCGTAGCCGATCAAATCCAGATCTCCGTTGATTAAGCCGGCCAGCATACTGGCGGAATCGGTCACACGGATTACGAGACGGTCAATCTTCGGCGCGCCTAAGTGGTAGTTCGGATTCTTGACAAATTCCATTCTCTCACCGTTGATCTCGCTGTCATAGATAAATGGACCGGAGCCTACAGGCTTTGCCCATAAATCAGGGGAGTTGATCTCCTGCGCCGTCTTGCCTTCGAAAATATGCTTCGGGATGATGAAAACCGTATCGATATCCTGAAGGAAGGTGTCCACGAACATGGAGCTCTTTAGCTGGAAGGTAACCTCATAATCACCGTTTGCAGTTACTTCGATGGAATCCTCGGAAAGCTCCGCGCCGGAATCATCCACGCCGGCAATATACTCTAAATGGTAGCGGCTCTTGGCGTCTACGTTAGGATCGGAATACATCTGATAGCTGAACACAACATCCTCGGCCGTAACCGGTTCTCCGTCAGACCATACGGCGTTGTCATACAGTTCAAATGTTACCGCGCTGGAATCCTCATTCACGCTCCAGGATTTGGCAAGACGTCCCTCATACGTTCCGTCTGCGTTGGACTGTGTCAGACGATCGTAAATCTGATCGCAGATCATACGGGTATAGTTGCTGGTAGTATTAAGCGGCATCATGGTATCCCATGCGGTGCTGATCGCAGCCGTGATCACCTTCTCACCCGCTGTCGACCCCTGTGCTGCGGTGGTTTCTCCCGCCGCCTGAGTGGTTCCGGTATTTCCTGCTGCCGTCGTACCATTGTCAGCACTCTTGCCGCCGCAGGCGCTCAGCCCCAGTACCATGGCCCCCGCCATGACGATGGCTGTCAATCTTGTTATTTTACTCTTACTTTTTCTCATAGAGTCCTCCTTTTATGTGTAGATATAACTACCTGTATTAAATTTTGATCTTCGGATCCAGAGCATCCCGGATTCCGTCTCCCAGGAAATTGATGCTGAGCACCGTAATAAGCAGCGCAATTCCCGGCGGCATCCAGATCCAGAGCCGTTTGGAAAGAACCGTAATCGACTGGGCGTCATAAAGCATATTGCCCCAGCTGGCTCCCGGCGGCTGTACGCCCATTCCAAGGAAGCTTAAAGATGATTCCATTAAGATCGCGCTGGCCATCTGAAAGGTAATGGCGATCAGAATCGGGGCGAAGGAGTTAGGCAAAATGTACTTCGTGATAATCTTATAATTGGAAGTACCGATCGCCCTCGCAGACTCCACATATTCCTTTTCCGAGACGGAAAGCACATTGGCATAGATCAGTCTGGCAAACTGGGTCCATCCCAGCACGCCGATTACGATGGTAACCGACCAGATGGACGGTCCGATCACCGCCACCAGCACCAGGATTAAGACGATGGATGGGAAGGACATAAAGATATCCGCCACACGCATGATGGCGATCTCCGCCTTGCCCCTGAAGTAACCTGCGATCAGTCCCAGCGGAACGCCGATCGCGCAGCTGATGATGGTGGACAATAAGCCTACCAGAAGGGAGGTCCTGCCTCCGTAAACCAGTCGGGCAAAGATATCGCGCCCGATGGCATCCGTGCCGAGAATATGGATACCGCTCGGCGCCGCGGAAAATGCCGTATAATCCGAATCGTAAGGATTTAAATGCATGATAAACGGGAGCACCACCACAAGAATGATCTCCAGTGTGATGACAAAAAGTCCAACCATGGCCATCTTGTGCTCCGTCAGTTTGCTAAGTACCTCGGAAAGGTAGCTTTCATTCTCTCTTTTTTTCATTCGTCTACCCTCCTATTTATAGCTGATACGCGGATCTAAAAGCCCGTAGGCCACATCGGTTAAGATATTGGCGATCAGAACCGCCGCCGCAATCATGACGGTGATTCCCATAATAACCGGATAATCCCGGCCATTAATGGCGGTAACCATCAAAGACCCGACACCTGGCCATCCGAATACCTGCTCCGTAATAACGGCGCCGCCGACCAGCGACGGGATGGACATACCCACCACCGTGATTACCGGAATCAATGCGTTTTTCAATCCATGTTTGTAGATAACGCCCCATTTTTTCAGACCCTTGGAACGAGCGGTCCGGATATAGTCCTCCTGCATGACCTCCAGCATACTGCTGCGCATGTGGCGGACCCACCCGCCGATCTGCTGGAAGGACAGCACAAGACAGGGCATGATCATGTGGCGCATCAGTGCCGCGCCTGATTTCACTCCCGCCGAATCGTACATTCCTCCTGAGGGAAGAATCTTGAATACGATGGCAAACAGATAGATAAACACCAGACCCACAAAAAAGTTCGGAGTCGCCATCATTAAGAGTGAAATACCGCCTGAAACGTAATCTCTCTTTGAATTCGGTTTGGATGCCGCGTAAATTCCCAGGGGAATCGCTACAATCAGAGACAGCAGAATCGATGCTCCTGCCAGACATGCCGTAGCCGGAAGACGCTCTCCGATCATGGCTGCCACCGGTCTCTGGGTGCTGTAGGAGAAACCTAAGTCCCCATGAAGCAGCAGATTCAGCCAGCTGAAATACTGGATGACCACAGGCTTGTCAAGCCCGAGGGCAATCCGTTTTCGTTCCAGTTCCGCAGGAGATATCTTGGGATCCGCAAGAAGTGCGTCCAGAGGTGATCCGGGGGCCAGATTCAGAATAAAATAGGCCAGCACCGTAATCCCTAAAAAAGTAGGTATGGCAATCAGAAGCCGTTTTGCTATGTATTTCCACTTCATCTTCTCTTGTCCTTTCGTAATCCTGTCACGAAATCTTCATTTTACCGGGACCACCGCGCATTCCGGCCCCTTCTCCTCCCCCGGACTGTCCGTTCCTGAAGGCTGAATAACCACGTTACAGAATAAAACTATAATAGTATTATCGTATCGCATTTTGTGTTTTTTCTCAAGTAGTTTCTAAAAATTACAGATATCTCCTGAAAAAGGGTGATATGAGCATTTCTGGCATTGGAAACCAGCGGATTTTAGTACTATTCTGCCGCAGAAAGGCGTTCCGAAACCAATTTCCGGAACGCCTGTTATTTTTTAAAGCACAGCAGCTTAATAAGCATACAGCAGATTCCCGACTTTACCGCATACTCTCCCGCACCGTCTTAAACGCCTGGATCACCAGTGTCGGCACCACCGCAAATATAACTATGGTGAGCAGCTGTCTCACCGATAGATCGGCTACGGAGAACAGGGTCTGAAGCCCAGGCACAAACAGAACTGCGGCCAGAAGCACCACCCCCGCCTCAAACGCCATGATACTGTATAAATTGCTCATCAGACCAATCTTAAAGATGGAGTGAGAGCTGCGGCAGTTGAAGCCATGGAACAGTCTCGCCAGGGTCAGGGTGGAAAACGCCATGGTACTGGCCGCCGCCTCGCTACCCGTGGCCAGGCCGGTATGATAGGCGGTCATCGTGCAGACCGCTATGAGCGCACCCTGGAGGAGAAGCTGTAGGATGAACCGTTTCGTCAGGATCCCTTCCTTCGGATTTCTCGGTTTTTTCGTCAGAAGCCCCGGCTCCGCCTTCTCCATTCCGATGGCAATGGCCGGAAGGGAATCCGTCACCAGGTTGATAAACAGGAGGTGCACCGGCGCAAATGGCGTCGGCAGCGCCATCAGGGATGTATACAAGACGCTTAAAATCCCCGCCATGTTGCCGGACAGCAGGAATTTGATTGCATTTCGGATATTGCGGTATACATTTCGTCCGTTGGCTACGGCCTTGATGATAGTGGCAAAGTTATCATCCGTCAGGATCATGGAAGCGGCGTCTTTGGAGACCTCCGTTCCCATCTTTCCCATGGCCACGCCGATGTCAGCCTTTTTAAGAGCGGGCGCATCATTGACGCCATCTCCCGTCATGGCCACAATATGGCCCTTTCGCTGCCATGCGCTGACGATTCTGATCTTATGCTCCGGGGATACCCGGGCGTACACGTTGATCCGTTCCAGATTCCGGTCCAGCTCCTCATCCGCCATGTCGTCCAGCTCAGGACCGCTCACGGCGATTCCGCCTTCATTTAATATTCCGATCTTCTCCGCAATGGCCGCCGCCGTGATCTTATGATCCCCCGTAATCATGACCGGCCTGATTCCGGCACGTCTGGCATTTAAGACCGCATTTTTCGATTCCGGTCTCGGCGGATCCATCATCGCTGTCATTCCTAAAAATATGTATCCGGATTCCGACTTCTCCGTCAGAATCTCCTTTTCTCCCATTTTTTTGTATACAAAGGTGAGAACGCGCAGCCCCTGCCGTGAAAAATCGAGATTTTGCGCGTTGATCCGCTGGCGGTCATTTTCCCGCATCACGCGGACGCCTTCTCCTGTCAGGATCGATTCACAGCGGGGAAGCAGAATGTCCAGGGCTCCCTTGGTAAACATCACCCGCACGCCGTCAACGCGGTGCACGGTGGTCATCAGCTTCCTGTCAGAGTCAAACGGAAGCTCTCCGATTCTCGGCATGGAATGCCTCAGCTCTGTTTCCTGGATTCCGAGTTTCCGCCCCATGACGACGAGGGCCGCCTCCGTTGGGTCACCCAGCATTTTCCCATCCGCGCAGGAAGCATCATTCGTCAGGACCGCATCATAAAGTAAGTACCGCTGAACCAGATTTTCCAGGCTGAGATTTTCCGGCGGATAGAGGCGGTTGTTTACATAAACTTCCTCCACCGTCATTCTGTTCTGTGTCAGGGTTCCCGTCTTGTCGGAGCAGATAACCGAGACGCATCCCAGGCTCTCCACGGCCTTTAAGTCCTTGATAATCGCGTGTTCCTTCGCCATCTTCTGCGTTCCCATGGCCTGCACAATGGTGACAATGGAGCTGAGCGCCTCCGGGATGGCCGCCACCGCCAGCGCCACCGCGAACATCAGCGAATCCAGCACCGGCATCTTGCGGTAAATGCTGAGCCCGAAGACCAGAGCGCAGATGATCAGGATTCCCGCCGCCAGGTGGCTGCCGAACTGATCCAGACTGATCTGAAGAGGCGTCTTCTTCTCCCCTGTGCCGTTCATCAGCTCGGCGATTCTTCCGATCTCGGTGTTCATGCCGGTGCCGGTGACCAGAACGGTGCCGCGCCCCGCCGCCACCAGAGAGCCGGAAAATACCATATTGTGCTGTTCTGCCAGCGGTACCTTTTCAGTCCTGATCTTTCCTGTCTTCTTTTCCACATTGATGGATTCTCCCGTCAGGGAACTCTCGTTCACTAACAGGGAATACGTCTCCAGGAGACGCCCGTCTGCCGCCACCATATCCCCGGCCTCCAACAGGAGAATATCTCCCGGTACCACGTCGGAGGACAGAATCTCCTGTCTCCGGCCGTCACGAAGGACCCCCGCCATGGGCGCGGAGAGGGATTTTAAACTGTCTAAAGACTTTTCTGCTTTCTGGTGTTCCACGGTGCCCAGAACCGCATTTAAAAGGAGCACCGCGAATATGACTGCGGTGCTCTCCACATCTCCCGATATCATGGAGATGACTGCCGCTATGATTAAAATGATGACCAGAAGATCCTTAAACTGGTCCAGAAATACCTGGAGGGCACTCCGTTTTTCCCCCGCCCGAAGGGCATTCGGCCCAAATTCCTCCTTCCGCACTGCCGCTTCCCGGGAAGAAAGCCCGGATCTCGCCGCCTCTAAGCGCCCCAGTGCTTCTTCTTCTGATAAATGAAACCATTCTTCCATGCTGACGCTCCTTCCCCATCTCTCCTACTATGGTATGAGTCAAAAATTGCTTTTCATGCATGAAATTTAATAAAAGCGGACAGCTGCCCTTCCATTTCCCGTTTCCATCCGTTATACTGATACAGGCAAGTATTTATGAACTGCTGAAAGGAGACGTTTTATGGATAAAATAACGAGCTTTACCATCAATCATTTAAAACTTCTTCCGGGCATCTATGTCTCGAGGAAAGATACCGTCTGCGGCCATACCGTCACGACCTTTGATTTACGCATGACCCAGCCGAATTACGAGCCGGTTATCAATACCGCTGAAATTCATACCATAGAACATTTGGGCGCAACATTTTTAAGGAATCACGCGGAGTACAGCTCCCGTGTCCTCTATTTCGGCCCCATGGGCTGCCGCACCGGTTTCTACCTGCTCCTGTCCGGGGATTATGAGTCAAAGGACATCGTCCCGCTCATGACGGAGCTTTTCGAGTTCATCCGCGATTTTGAAGGCGAGGTCCCCGGGGCCGCTGCCAGAGACTGCGGAAACTACCTCGATATGAATCTGGGGATGGCGAAGTATATCGCGGGGAAATACCTGGATCAGGTTTTATATGGCATTGATGAGAAGCATCTTGTGTATCCGGAAGACTAAAAAAGTCAGAAAGAAGAGCAGGCTGAGATCCCGACAGATTGGTATCTGTCCAGACTTAAGCCTGCTCTTCTTTGTTAAGCGTTTACCGCCATCATCTACCCACAAACACCACAATCGTCCTCGGCGGAACCTCAAACTGCCTGGTCTCCATCACCGGCATTCCACCGTCCAGCTCACCGCCATCCGCAGACACTGATCCCTCCGAATACATTCCATTGCTGTCTTTTTCGTCGGTATTAAACACAATATGCCATTTCTGCTTCTTAGGCAGATTGGGCAAATCAAACGCATGGGGCTCCCAGTGCATATTATATGCGACAAAGAAACTGTCGTCCGCGGTCCCATCCGGTCTCTTTCCATATTCCCCGCAGTACATAATGCCGATCTGCCTCCGGAAATTCTCAAATTCCGGCCGCCACGCCTTTACGCCATGGTAGGAAACATCCGGCCTGCCGCAGGATAAGTAATCCATAACCTTCGGCTCTGTGGCCATATGGAATACCGGATGACTCTTCCGGAAAGCAATCACCGCCTTCGTAAATTCAAAGATATCCCGGTTGGTTTTCAGAAGATTCCAGTTCAGCCACGAGACCTCATTATCCTGGCAGTAGGAATTGTTGTTGCCGTCCTTGGAATTGCCGAACTCGTCTCCGGCCAGCAGAAGCGGCGTTCCCTGGCTTAAGAACAGCATCAGGAGCGCATTCCTGATCTGCTTCTTCCGCAGCTCCACAATCTTCTTTCGCCTTGTGTGCCCTTCCACACCGCAGTTCCAGGAGTAATTATAAGGATTGCCGTCCTGATTGCCCTCGCCGTTAGCCTCATTATGCTTCGTATCATACGACACCATGTCCATCATCGTAAATCCGTTGGTATTGGCCATATAATTGACCACACCGAACTCCGCAGGATTACGCCTGCTTCGGAAGATCAGATGATTCATCTCATCCTCATCGCCCTTTAAGGCCCGGCGCATGTCTACCAGAAAACCATCGTTATACTCTGCCAGATGCTTCTCATGCCCGCCCGGAACACCGAGCCAGGAGGTGGCAAACAGCTTTGTGCCGCTCAGATACGGGTCGCGTCCAATCAGATCATTGGGGGTAAATCCCACCAGATGAACTCCATCTACATGAAATTCCTCCGTCCAGTAACGGACCGCATCGAGGACAAACGCAGGATTTTCCTTTCCGGTAAAATAAAGCTCTATAATCAGTTCCAGGCCCTCTTTATGAAACGACTTCACAAGGTTTTTGAACTCCGTTACCGGGTGTTTTTCTTTTCCAGAACAATAGGAAGCCTTCGGTGCAAAATAATAACCGGTGGTATATCCCCAATAATTCAATTTTCCAGTGGGTTTATTCACAGCGTAGGGATTTCCATCCACATGCTCCGGCATCATCAGCTCCGAAAATTCATTTACAGGGAGAAGCTCCAGACTCGTGACGCCCAGCTCTTTTAGATACGGGATCTTCTCAATCAGCGCGCGGAAAGTCCCCTTGTCTTTCGCTCTGGAAGCGGGATTTTTAGTAAATCCCCTCACATGCGCCCGGTAAAGAATCATCTCTTCATATGGAATCTTTAAAGGCTTATCCCCCTCCCAGTCGAAGTCCTCCGCAACGACCGGCGATCTCATGGGACGCTCTGCCGCAGATAAATCACCCCAGACCTCTCTTCCGGTAAACTGTTTTCCGTAAGGGTCGGCAAGCGGCTTTCCATCAAGCTCGAAGCAGTACTCCAGTCCTGAAAAATCGCCGAGAACGGTCATGTTCCAGACATCCCCGCGCTTTCCCTCCTGCGGGAAATGAAGCCGTGCATATTCTGTCTCCTCCCCGCTGCGGTATAAAAGAAGATCACACACCTCTCCCTGTGCGGCTACACACACATGAATCCCGCCATCAACTCCGGTAAGTCCCATGGAATAAATTCTGTTGTCCTGCTTAGCAATTCTATATCCTTCCATACCGCTTATCTCCTCTATCTGCCGGTGGTTTCATTTCTCGTTCCGGCGGTCCGCCATAAGACGAGTTACTGCTTCTCGATCTGTTCCGCCAGGTCGTTAAGAATCATCCAGCGTTCCATCTTTTCTTCAAGAAGCTGTTCCTGTATTCTCTTTTCTTCCATCAATTCATTCAATTTCGTATAATTGCTGGCACTTTTTTCTATCTGTGCATCCAGATCGGCGATCTTTTCTTCCACAGCTGCTATGGTGTCCTCTATTGTGTCCCATTCTCTCTGTTCTTTAAATGAGAATCGGAGTTTCTTCTCTCCCTTGGGCTTTTCGGTGGTCTTCTTCCCCTCTTTTCCATCGGAAGACTTCTTGCCGGCCCCTATTCCCGCCGGCAGCATCCCCTCCGGATACTTCTCCGCGAAAGCCGCCTGATAATCCGTGTAGCCGCCCTCATACTGAGTCACCCGGCCCTCGCCCTCGAATGCGAAAATCCGCCGTACCACACGGTCCAGGAAATACCGGTCATGGGAGACCGTGATAACAATTCCCTGAAAGCTGTCCAAATAATCCTCGAGAATCGTCAGCGTCTGAATGTCCAGGTCATTGGTCGGCTCATCCAGAAGCAGGATATTCGGCGCTTCCATCAGGATGCGAAGCAGGTATAACCGCCGTTTCTCTCCTCCCGAAAGTTTGTCGATCACCGTATACTGCACACTGGATGGGAAGAGAAAGCGCTCCAGCATCTGAGACGCGCTGATGCTGCCGTCCTTTGTCTTCACATACTCTGCGGCCCCGCGAATATAGTCGATTACCTTGACACTTCCGTCCATAGCTTCATTTTCCTGGGAGAAATATCCCATCTTGACGGTCTGTCCGACGGTCACATTACCCGCGTCCGGCTCCAGCCATCCGGCTATAATCTTCATCAGCGTGGATTTTCCGCTTCCATTGGGACCGATGATGCCGATGCGGTCATTTTTCAGGAAAATATAGGTGAAATCCTTCATCAGAACCTTGTCGCCAAAGGCCTTGCTGATGTCCTCCAGCTCCACTGTCGTGCGGCCCAGCCGGCTGGAAACGGAGTCCAGCTCCACGTTCTGATCCGCCTCCGGCCCCTTCTGGTCCCTCAGTGTCTCAAACCGCTCAATATGGGCCTTCTGCTTGGTTGACCTGGCCCGTGCGCCGCGCTGCATCCATTCCAGCTCCACCCTTAAGAGGGACTGGCGTTTGCGTTCCGTGGCCTGTTCCATATCGAGGCGCTGGGCCTTCAGTTCCAGATAGCCCTCGTAATTGGCCTGATAGCTGTATAGTTTGCCCTTGTCCAGCTCCACGATCCGGTTCGTCACACTGTCCAGGAAATACCGGTCATGGGTTACCATTAAGAGCGCTCCGTTAAACCGGCGCAGATACGTCTCCAGCCAGTCCGCCATGGCGCTGTCCAGATGGTTGGTCGGCTCGTCCAATACCAGTAAATCCGCCGTGGAAAGAAGGACGCTTACCAGCGCCACCCGTTTTCTCTGGCCGCCCGAAAGGGTCTCCACGCGGTCGTCAAAATCCGTGAAGCCCAGCTTTGTGAGCATCATCTTCGCCTGGCTCTCTAAGTCCCACACATGAGCGTGTCCCTCATTTTCACGGACAATGCTTTCCAGGATCGTATCGCCGTCATGAAACTTCGGATTCTGAGATAAAAACCGGATATCCAGATTACGTCCGCGCACCACGCTTCCGTCGTCCGGTTCCTCCAGCCCTGCCACAATCTTCAAAAGCGTCGATTTCCCCGTTCCGTTGATCCCGATAAGGCCGATCTTCTCTCCCTCATTGATGCTGAAGCTGGCATCGTCAAAGAGAAGCCGCTCGGTGTATGATTTTGTCAAATGTTCTATCGTTAATAAATTCATCTTTGTAATTCGTCTCTCCGTTCCTTATTCATCGCCGTATAGAATCCACGCTTCTATTCAATCACCAGTTCCACCGGGCAATGGTCGGAACCGAGTATCTCCGTATGGATATCCGCACTGACCAGCCTGTCCTTTAACGATTCCGATACACAGAAATAATCAATTCTCCAGCCTGCGTTCTTGGATCTGGCGCTGAACCGGTAGGACCACCAGGAGTAAATCTCCTCTCTGTCCGGATAGAACCAGCGGAAGGTGTCGATGAATCCGGCCTCCAGAAGATCTGTAAACTTGCCGCGCTCTTCGTCTGTGAAGCCCGCGTTCTTCCGGTTTGTCTTCGGATTCTTCAAGTCGATCTCCTTATGTGCCACATTCAAATCACCGCAGAAAATAACCGGCTTCTTCTCTTCCAGCCCTTTTAGATACTGAAGAAATGCATCCTCCCACGTCATACGGTATGGCAGGCGCGCCAGCCCGTCCTTGGAATTGGGGGTGTAGCAGGTGACAACGTAATATTCGGGAAATTCCGCCGTTATTACACGGCCCTCATGATCGTGTTCCTCTATTCCGATGCCGTACGCAACCGATAGCGGCGCCTCCTTCGTAAACATGGCGGTTCCCGAATAGCCTTTCTTCTCCGCATAATTCCAGTACTGATGGTAGCCCGGCAGATCCAGTTCGATCTGTCCCTCTGAAAGCTTGCTCTCCTGTATGCAGAAAATATCCGCCTTCACTTCGTGAAAATAATCTAAAAAACCTTTACCTACGCAGGCGCGCAGGCCATTAACATTCCATGATATCAATTTTTTCATTTAACAGTCTCTCCTTAGACAATACATAATGTTAGTATAGCATTTTCCAGGACAATAGAAAAGATTAATCTTGGTGGAAATTTTCAGATGAAAAATCCATCAGATCTGATCCATAAGAATCATTCTCAAGTTGATTCCGCTCTGTCGGAATGATATACTGCCACTGAATACATGAAAAGGAGGGCTTATCTATATGAAGCATTTAAACAGGCTGGCCGCGCTCGCGCTGTCAGTATCCATGGGTATTTCCGGCTGCGCGTTTGCACCGGCGTCATCCGCTTCTTCCGAGACAGTCTCTTCTACATATGAAAAAGATACGGATAACGGAGAAACCTTCTCCGCCGAATCAGCAGATAGCGAGGAAACTTCAATTGATGATACCGAGGAAGCTTCCCTTTCGCCTTCGGAGCAGTCCATTGAAACGGAGGAAGAAAACGCTTCAGAAACAGAATCCGGGAGAGCGGCCGCATTTGCTTTAAAAATAAAAAAGGCCGTTGCATCGTCTGATCTGGAAGGTTTTGCAGATCTCTGCGGCTATCCGGTCTACATATCCCTGGAATCAGGGGATGGCCGCGAGCTTGAGTCACGGGATGACCTGATCGCCCTCGGCTCAGATACTCTGTTTACCCAGAAGATGAAGGACACCATCGCGGCAGTACAGGAATCGCAGCTTGACTCCTACGGCGCTGGCGTGATGATGGGCGAAAACGGGGCGGTTGTGTTCAATGATGTAAATGGAACGATGATGATTACGGGAATCAATTTGTCTGACTGATCTGAGGAGGAACAGAGCGGGGGCACACTGTCCCCCGGAGTTTATTTCATTCATAGGACAAACTTTCCTATGGATGAAATAATGGGTGCTCAGATAACCGGCACCCATAACTGAATATCACTTTCCCCCTTTTCGTCCAACCGTTCCCCATACCTTGCAAAATCATACCGTCTGCCGTCGTCAAACCGACAGGTGGATTCAGGAAACCACTCCCCATAGATGTATTCCACCACCGGCTGGAGGCTGTCCTCATTCCTTCCGCGGAAGGAAAACACAGCATAACGGCCGGCCGGGAGTGTAAATTCCTGCATTCCCCTGGGAACCGTGTGTTCTTCGGCGACCTCTGCTCCCGCAACATACCGGAACACCTTATCCATTCCCTGGCAGGGATAATAAGAGTAGTCATTTACCCCAATCAGAAATTCCTCGTCCGTGCGGCCGGAGATCCGGTCCTTTTTCGCATGAAGCCGCCTCCAGCACCTACCGATTACAGAGAAACCGCCCTTTGTGGAACCGCAGCAGCCGACGATGGATATCGTCTTTGCCTCCGTCATGGCCACCTCAAGTATCCTGTCCCCCCGCAGTTTTTCCCGGCGGGAGGCATCGTATTTCAGCTGCAGCGGGAAGAAATCACCCTTCTTCCGGTATTGGGATGGACTGTGTTTAAAATACTTCTGAAACGCCCTCGAAAATGAACGCTGCGTTTCGTATCCGGAAGCCAGCGCAATTTCCAAAACAGGCTGTTCCGAAAACACCAGCATACGGGCCGCCTCAGTCAGCCTGCGCCTCATAAGATAGGTATGCATGGGAAAACCGGTAACAGATGCAAACATGCGGTGCAAATGGTATCTGGAATAGTTGAAAGCCACAGCAATACTTTCTAAATCCAGCCGCTCCTCCATCAGATGTTCTTCGATATAGTCAATGACTGCAGCTATTTCTTCTATATTAGTTGGTGTGTGATTCATCTTGTCACTCCATTTGTCACCCATTCTGCTCCCCATCTTACCATTCCTATCGGCCGCCTCATCGTAATTCGCAGCCTCCAATTCACTCGCCATAATCCCCGCCTCCTGTCTTTTCTCTATCATACCAGAAAACAAGAACATTTTTGTCACATTTCTTGCTGTCTGCAACCTTTCCAACGGTCCAGTTTTTTCCATTTCCCTTCCTTTTATCTCCCGTTCTCGCATTCTGGCTGTCAGGCTTGCAGCCACAGGCAGAAAATAAGCCGGGAAATTCCATCAGAAGGAATTTCCCGGCTCTATAAAACTGCTTGTTTTATTTATTTTCTTTTTTTGTCATCCATTTCTTCCGCTCTACGAAACGTCCCATGACAAAGGCCATGATGCCGACGCCGATTCCGGTCTGAATGCAGAACAGCAGGCTTTCCACCTCGCCCGGGAGTTCGCCCTGAATCAGGGTTTCCATTACCGGGGTGAACCACGGCTCATACTCTTCTCCACGGATCTCCGCCACCATCTGGCTTCCCGCATCGTCGGATCCGCCGAATTCTGCGCCTTTTAACGCGAACAGCGGAATAATTGCGATCAGGCAGGCAATGACCAGTAAAACGGTTACAATCATTTTTTTATTCTTATCCATCTTATTTTGCCTCCTTTGCAAATCCGATACTGGAAAGCTCCGGTCCGGCGTAGGATTCCAGCGCTATGATGATAACAATGGTGAGAAGTCCCTCAATGATGGCCAGCGGCAGCTGTGTCGGCGCAAACACGCCTAAAAACTTCGCCGCAGACAGAGCCACACCGCCCTGCTCTGCAGGATAGGCCAGCGCCAGCTGAAGGCTGGTTACGCAGTATGTAAACAGATCGCCAAGGGTAGCCGCAAGAAATACGGATACGTAGCGGTTTACCTTTAACTTTCCGCATAATTTATAGATCCCAAAAGCCACGAACGGACCAGCAATCGCCATAGAGAAGGTATTGGCACCCAGCGTGGTGAGTCCCCCATGTGCCAGTAAAACCGCCTGGAAAATCAATACGATAATTCCAAGGATGCTCACTGCCGACGGCCCAAACAGGATCGCCCCGAGACCGGTTCCGGTCATGTGGGAGCAGCTGCCCGTAACAGACGGAATCTTCAGGGACGAAATCACAAAAATAAACGCCCCGGCCATGGCAAGCACGGTTATGTTCTTTCTGTTTTCACCCAGTGTACGGCGGATGGAAAAAAATCCGGCGGCCAGGAACGGCACACAGACAGCTCCCCATACCAGGCAGTAGCCCAAAGGCAGATACCCCTCCATAATGTGCATCGCATACGAAACCGGCATAACGCCGAACGTAAATGCAAATGCGACTGCAAGTGTCATGATTCTTTTTTCTTTCTTCGTCATCTCTATTCTCCCTTCAAAAAAAATAAGCACCTCATCCGATGATTCCCACTCATCAGACCGGTACTTTGACGACAGCCTCTTCTTCGCTCTTATCCCCTGTCTTCACAGAGATCCCCGGTTTTCCGGACGCAAAAAAAGGCTTCGGCCTCCGGTCATCGCTCGTAACCGGACACATCGTATCGCAACAGGCAGGTCTTCTGACTCAAGGTTCATCACAGCAGCTCATCTTCCCGGTTACCCAGTGATTTATCGAGCCCTGCTCCTCTTTTACAGCGGCGGGACCGTAAGGGATTTTCACCCTTTTCCCTATTATCCTGCGGAGAATTTCACAGGCACCTCTTGCGTAATTCTATTGTATTGTACACGAAAACAGCTCCGGCTGTCAAATACATTTGACTCCGTCTGATCTCATTTTCAAACTGCCTGCTTCCTGCTGCCGGCACAACAGCCGTTCCAGTTCCTCTGCATCTTTTGCATATAAACCGTCAGGCACAAGTCCATGGGCCGCCAGCCGGCTGCACACATCCATCAGGACCGGCTTTCTTAAGTTCGCCTGCGACACCACGTTTTCATCCTGGAAAATGCGGCGCGGCGAGTCATCCGCAATCAGACGGCCTCCGGCAAATACCAACGCCCGGTCCGCCCATCTCCAGGCAAAATCCACATCATGGGTAGAAATCAAAAGAGTTTTCCCCATATTCCACAGCTTATCCAGAACCGCCTCGAATATTGCCGTATTCAGAGGGTCCAGCGAAGCCGTCGGCTCATCAAACAGGAAGAGTTCCGACTCCATCGCGACAATATCCGCGATACAGACCCGTTTCTTCTCACCGCCGCTGAGATAGTGTGGCGGCCTGTCTTTCATTTCTACTAAGTTCATACAAGCAAGGGCCTCATCCACACGCCGTTTCACCTCCGCGGCCGGAAGCTTTAAATTCATGGGCCCGAATGAAACCTCTGCGGCCACCGTTGATGCGATAATCTGATTATCCGCCTCCTGAAACACAATTCCAACGTGCTTTCGCAGCTCATTCCGGTTCTTTTTTGTAATTTCGGTACCCCGGTATAAGATTTTCCCGGAATCCGGTGACAGCACGCCGTTCAGATTCAGAAAACACGTGGATTTTCCTGCTCCGTTGGAACCCAGTACCGCGATCCGCTCACCCTTTCTGACCGATAAGTTCACATCCTGCAGGGCCGTTTTCCTGCTGTCATAGGAATAGCAGAGATGCTCTGTCTCCAGAATCACATCTCCTTTGTTCTCGTCCACATACTCACCACCTTTTCTCTCATTTTCTCTGTATCACTCCGATGTCGGACTACAGTAAGATCCACACCGCCGCAATCAGCAGTAAGTATCCTGCTGCCGCTGCCGCCTGGCTTCCCCTGATCCGCTTCTCTTCCTCCAGGAAACAGAGATCCCCGTCGTAGCACCGGGATAATAGAGAGTCATAATACGTGTCCGCCCTTTTTAACGATGCCACCAGCAGATTGCCGGCAGTGCTTCCGAAGGTACGGCAGGATGTCCTAAAATCGCAGGTTCCCAGCCGGGAAACAGCGGCCTGTTTCATCTGACTGTAGGTGTCGCTCAGAACGAAAATAAAGCGGTAAATCAGATACATCAGTTCCACAATCATTTTCGGTACGTGTATGCGCTTTAAGACTCCGATCATCTCACTGGCCGGCGTGGCAAGCGTCATCATGTACATGGCACTGACCGCCCCCAGCGCTCTGGTAAACAGCAGCACAGCCTGCAAAAGCCCGGCCTTCGTCACATAAAGCGAAAACCATGGAACGCTTATATACCAGTCACCGTAGGGCCTGCGCGAAATACCTGCGGCAATCGCCACGGTCCCCATAAAAAGAAAGGCGAGAGGAATCGTAAGCAGCTTTAAATACCGTGCAGGCGATAAGCCTCCCGCCATAACCGTAATGCAGGCCATGGTAAAGATTACAAATACCGACACTGACAGCTTGTCCGCCGCGATGCACAGACAGAGCGCCGCCATCCCCACCGCCATCTTAAGCCCCGCATTCCAGCTTCTGAGCCGCGACTCATAGGCATAGAAATCAATCGAATGCGCCGCATCGTGTTTATGACCTCTGTAAATTGGTTTCACCTCCCTTGATCTATTTACCGGCATTGGCCGATATGACCCATTATATAACGGGAGGAGGCGTATGGCAAATAAAATGGTAATTTATCCCTTCTGCCCTGCACGCTTCCGATACCACCCATACCACACCGTAAAAAACACAATCCCATACACCGAAGCCAGCGGAACCGCCAGTCCGATATCAAACAGGCTGGCCCCTTCTTTCAGGCTGAACACATACGACAGCGGCACCCTCACGAGAAACGACGCCGTTATTCCCTGCAGCATAACGGGAAGCGACATGCCATGGCCGTTAAAGTAGCCGATATAACTGAATACAATACAGGTAAGTATGGCCTCCGGGCTGAATCCCTTTAAGTACTCCGCCCCCCGCACGATATAAGCCTCATTGGAGGTAAACAGCGACGCCGGGATATCCCCTCTGAAAAACGTAACCGCAAAGATAAACACGCCGACGCCGACGCCGAGCCCCATTCCCGTGAGCATCGCCTTCCTGGCCCGTTCCTCTTTGCCGGCCCCCACATTCTGGGCCACAAAGGCCGACATGGACTGCATCAGCGCAGAAGGGATCAGCATGACAAAGGAAATGACCTTCTGGGCGATTCCATACCCGGAGGACGCCTCAAGGCCGATTCCATTTACAATCGCACAGAGAATTAAGAATGATATATTTGTCAGCATTTCCTGAAGCGCCAGCGGTATTCCCAGCTTTAAAAATACCAGAATCTCACGGTTAAAGCGGATATCACTTTTCTTAATGGTAAAAGGCAGCTTCTGCCTGCGGATGATAAACAGAGACAGGACCACGCTGACCGCCTGGGCCAGAATCGTGGCCAGCGCGGCGCCCGCCACATTCATGTGAAAAACTGCCACGAAAAGCAGATCTCCAATAACATTTACGATACAGGCAATCAGGACAAAAATCAGCGGCAGCTTCGAATTTCCCAGTCCGCGGAAGATACCGCTGATCACATTATAAGCCACCACGAATACAATTCCCACACCGCAGATTCTCACATACTGCACCGTCAGGTCGTAGGCCTGTTCCGGGGCATTGAGCAGTGATACAAAGACAGAAGCCAGAAACAGAAGCAGGGCCATGATGACTGCCGTAAAAATCACAAAAAAACAGACCGTCCCTCCAATTACACCGCCGATCCGTTCGTTCCGCTTCTCTCCGAGGTAACGGCTGATTAAAACCGTCACGCCCATCACAAGAGCGGTAATTACAAATGTAACCAGATTAATGATGTTGCTCCCCGTCGCCACCGCCGAGATACCCGCATCGGTTCCAAACTGCCCCACGACGAGTAAATCCACCGCGCCGTACATCGCCTGCAGGATCAACGCTCCCAGCACTGGTACCATAAATTTGACAAGCTTCCCCACGATACTTCCCTGAGTAAAATCGTCCGATAATGTGTTATGCTTTGACATACTTCTCTCCTTCCTAACGTTCCAGGTTCTCCAGCATTTTCTCTGCAACCTTCATAAATGTATTTAAATCTTCCCGGGAGATTCCCTCAACGAGCAGTCCCTCCGTCTTCTGGATCTCCTGCTGCAGCGCCAACCGGATGTCCTCCGCCGCCTCCGTAAACTGAATTTTCTTATATCTCCCATCCTCTTCACTGCTGACCCGCTGTATCATCTTTCTGCTCTCCAGCGTCTTCAGCAGCTCCGTAGCCGTCGATGGCCGCAGCCCGAACTCTTTCTCAATGTCTTTCTGATACAGCGGCCTGTCTCTGCCGTCAACCAGGATAAAATCCAGAATCCGCCCCTGAACCTCTGTAATTCCGAGATTTTTCCCCATCTTTTCCGATCTGCGCCTTAGGCGTATGGAAATTTTATTGATCAGTTTTCCTGTATCCATTGTGCTTCCCCCCTGTACTTGGCTGAATTTGGAATCTATATAGTTCGGTTCCTAACTATTAGGTTATAACACATTTTCGGTAAATGTCAAGTGCAAGATTGATTCAAAAAAAAGCGCCTCTCCCGCGAGTCAGGCCCGCGCCGGAGAGGCGCACACAATGCGAAGCACCTAAGCATTTAAATTCTTCACAGTTTCCCGTATTATCAGTCTGTTTTCCAGATAGACCCGCCGGTTATCGATAATTCCCTCCTCCAGACGGCGCAGCAGAATCCGCGTCCCTTCCCGGGCGATCTCGCCCATGTTCCGCTCCACGGTAGTCAGCTTCATATTCGCATAGCCCGACAGATCCCAGTTGTCGAAGCCCACCAGCGACACGTCGTCCGGCACCTTTAGGCCGACCTCGGTGACTGCCTCCCGGGCGCCGAATGCCATCTCATCGTTAAAGCTTAAAATTGCCGTCAGATCCTGTTCCAGAAGCCGCTTGGCCGCCTGATATCCGCTGGCATAGCGGTATGTACCGTGTTCCACCGGCAGACTGTCGGGATCCAGACCGTGTTTTGTCATGGAGGCGCGCCAGCCGCGGTGACGCAGCCTGGTGGAATCCAGATTCGAATTCCCTTCGATAATGCCGATTCTCCGATGCCCGTTTTCCAGAAGGCAATCCATGGCTTTTTCCATGGCTCCGGCCTCATCCGTGGTAACGTTAGGCACATCCAGAAATACCGTCCGGCAGATGGCTACCATGGGAATCCCCTTATTCAGGACTTCATCCATGAATTCCAGATCGTCGTCCTTCTGCGTAAGCACGATAATTCCATCCAAAAAGGAGGGATTCAGCGTTCCCGGCTCATGCATATCAATACCTTTGACAATGACATTATATTTGCTCCCCACCACGCTGTAGACCCCGGTCAGCACATCGTGCAGAACGAAGGGGGAACTCATCTTGCTGATGGTGGAGAAGTAAAGACCAATCACGTAGGAACGTGACATCTTCAGCTGAATCGCCGCCTGATTCGGCACGTATCCCATCTCTTCCGCGATTTTCAAAATACGTTTCTTTTTATCGGACTTGTCCGCATTCGGATCATTTAAGGCTCTGGATACCGTAGAGTAAGACACTCCCGCTTTTTTTGCCACATCCTTGATCGTAACTGCCATATCCCACACTCCCTGCCACAAATACGTAATAGATTTAGTATACCTTTGACGTCCGAAGATTGCAACACCTTAATTCTCTGAGTTTTACTTTAAAGGGAGGCAGAGGTTACAGCCCGGTCGGTCTCTGCTTCCCGGTCTGCCCGGCTGAGAACTGCACCAAACAAAGAAGGACGGAGGTACAGCAGCCTCCGCCCATTCACTTAACCCTTTACGCCGCCTGCCGCGATACCGTCGATAAACTGATCCTGAGCCAGCAGGAACACGATCAGAGACGGAATAATGGAAATCAGGGACATGGCCAGCACACGATTCCACTCAAAGCCGGTATCTGCGTCCATGGACATCTTAACAAAGATGGACGCCGGGTAGCGGGCCGGTGTGTTGACATAAAGCAATGGTCCCATAAAGTCATTGGAAGACCACATAAACTGAAATAATGCACACGATACAATTGATGGCTTTAGCATCGGCACGATCACATACCATAAGGTCTTGACAGAGCCGCAGCCGTCGATGGTAGCCGCTTCCTCCAGCTCCTTGGGAATATTTCTTAAAAACTGAATCAGCATGAATACGAAATAGGTATCCGTCGCAAACATTGTCGGTACGATCAGCGCCAGATAAATCGGGGAATCGATCCAGCCAAACTTATTGAACAGGACGAACTGCGGCACATTTAACACGACCTGGGGAAGGAACAGTGTGGACATCAGAACTGCAAAGAGCAGCTTTTTGCCCCTGAATTCAAACCTGGCGAAGCCGTATGCCGTTATGGTGGCGGATACAATCGTGAATACCACCTTCGGCAAAACGATGGAATACGTATTAATCATGGCTTTAAAGATATCAATGTCACCGCCATAGCTTTTCAGCGCGTTCTTATAACCGTCCAGCGTCGGATTCTTCGGTATGAAACCAATCCCGCTGAATATCTCATTATTCGTTTTAAAGGTAGCCCCAACCATCCAGATCAGCGGATAAATCATGATGAAGCCCACTACGATCAGCACTACGTAGCGCACGATCGTATTGACAGTCTTTCTTGTCTCTCTCGTCATCTTTTTTACCTCCCGTCCTCATCTGAATAGTAGACCCAGTGCTTCTGGCTGAAGAATGCAATGCCTGTAAACGTCATAACAATCAGGAACAGCAGCCATGCCTGAGCGCTCGCCAGACCCATCTCGTAGCTCTTGAACGCATTGTTATAAATCAGCATGGAGATCAGCATGGTCGAATTACGCGGTCCGCCCTGGGTAATGATGAACGGTCCGTTGAATTCCTGGAACGCCTGACACAGCTGGGTAACCAGGTTATAGAAAATAACCGGGGTAATAAGCGGAACCGTAATGCTGAAGAACTGTCTCCATTTCCCGGCGCCATCGATGGCTGCCGCCTCATATAAATCCTCCGAGACCCCCTTTAAGGCCGCCAGGAAGATCACCATGGCAGAACCAAACTGCCAGACTCTCAGCAGGCAGATTACAAACAGCGCGTGAGACGGACTGGCCAGCCAGTTCGGTCCCTCGATGCCCATGTAGCTCAGCAGCATGTTGATAATACCGTCATCCTTAAATACCGCTTTCCACAGTACAGCGATGGCAATGGAGCCGCCCAGAATCGACGGAATATAGTAAGCCGTACGGAAGAGATTGACTCCCTTTAACTTAAAGTTCAGAATATATGCAATAAATAACGCAAAAACCAGTTTCAGCGGTACGGTCATGAAAGCGTATTTCATCGTAACCACAAAGGCTTTTACAATCTTCTTAGTATGGATAATCTCGTCATAGTTCATCAGGCCAACTTTGGAAACTCCGTCAAACAAATGATAGTCCGTAAAACTGTATACAAGTGATGATCCAAACGGATATACCTTAAAAATAAGAAATCCGATCAGCCATGGCAGTATGAAGAAAAAGCCTTTGTTTTCTTTTACGATCTTCTTAAAGCTCCTTCTTTCTGCGGTTGTACTCTGAGCCGCTGGTTGCTTCATACCGTTACCTCCTCTTTCTTACGCAGCGGCCCCCGTTGCCGGCGGCCGCTGATTGTCACTCACTATTTGCTTAAAACTTTATTGACACCGTCAATCAGTACTTCGGTTGCTTCATCAAGATCGTAATCGCCGTAGCTTAAGCCTGCCATTACATCCCAGTAAACGCCCTCGTTTGTTGCCTTTAACGCACTCGCCTCAAACTTTGGATCCAGCGGGAAGGAGACATAGCTTAATACCTTGGAGTTTGCTTCTGCCACTAATTCATTTAACAGACCGTTGTCCTTACAGATCTTAAGGCCTTCTGCGGAGCACGGAATTCCTCTCTCGGAAGCAAGAATCTTGACGCCCTCCTCCTCATTTAACAGGAAGTTTACTAAAGCTGCACACTCAGCCGGATGCTTTGTGTTTTCAGAAATACCAAAGCACATGGAAACCTTCGCAAAACCGCCCTTATGGTCGCCCATGTCGGCAAATTCCTCGCCTACTACGAATTCCTGGCCTTCATTTAACGCGCCCTGCTGCTTGGTAGCTGCGGAATCCCATTCGAAGATGCCTGCGTATTTGCCTTCCATCCACTTCGGGTTCTTGTCGAAGGAAGCCGCGCCGTCGCCTGCGATGGTGGCGATGGACGGAATTACATGATCCGCTTCCAGAGACTGGATAAATTCCAGACCGTCCTTGATCTCATCTTCAGAGTACTGAAGCTCATTATTCTCTACCCAGGCTTTTCCGTACTTGGACTCTAAGTAGTAAACCATGAAGATTGTTCTGTCATACTCGTTCATAGCCAGCGGATAGTAATCGTCGCCAAGCTTTTCCTGGAATACCTTTCCTGCTGCTCTTAAGTCGGCTAAGGTCTTCGGTGTCTCAATTCCGGCCTGATCGTATGTAGTCTTGTTCCAGTAGAAGATTCTGCCTGTCATGGAGATCGGAACGCCCTGCAGTTTGTCTGCTACCGTACACTGTGCCAGGTAATCTTCCGAGAACTGGGACAGATCGAGAATATCGGATAGCTTATTCAGATCATAGAACGCGCTTCCGTCTGAGCTGAAGGAAGTAATCCAGTTCCAGTTAATCTGGTTTACATCGGGTGCTGTGCCTGTGGCAAACTGTGAGGACATCTTATCTTCCCAGCCATCCCATGCGGAATAAGAAGTCTTTACCGTAATATTCGGATACTTCTTCATAAACGCATCGACTGCGGCCAGAGTGGCTTCGTGCCTTGAATCGCCGCCCCACCAGCTGAAGGAAATCTCGATGGGATCTGTGGTGTTCACCGTCAGGCCTTCCGCCTCCGCCGGTTCCGCCGTGGTCTCCGCCTCCGTTTTTGCAGCTTCTGTTTTTGCAGCCTCTGTCTGAGCAGCGGTCGTCTCCTCTGCCTGCTTTGCTCCGTTGCCGCAGCCTGCCAGTCCTGCTGCCATCGCAGCCGCCATTACCAGTGTTAAAGCTTTTTTCCAGTTCTTTCTCATAAGACAGTCTCCCTTTCTTTCTTAGGCGCTTTTCTCATTGCTTTAATTTTGCAAAGGTTTGCAACCTGTTTCTTAAAAATATGCATATCTGCTACATTCCAGCCCCTCGTTTGTGTCTTTTTGCCAGCAAATATACATTGTCTCGTTGATGTTTTTATCTTATCACCATTCTTTTCCCATGTCAATTGTGTATTATGCATATCATTTCATCAACTTTTTATATATATTTACTAATTTTATTTTTTAAAATATATGATATTATAATAGAAACTGCAAACGTTTGAATTTTCAATCTTTTATTTTTTTCATATACAGAAAAGGAGTATTCAATATGGAAATACTGGACCGCTATATTCATCAATTATTAGATCAGAGTACCCCTGAATCACCGATCTGGTATAAGGAAGAGAGCGATGCGTCGGCTCCGGCCAAATGGAACTATATGGATGGCTGCATGATCAAGGCCATTCTCGAACTCTACCACATTACAGAAAACAGCAGATACTTAGAATTCGCCGATCACTTCATCGATCACTTCGTCCGCGAGGACGGCTCCATTGTTTCCTACGACCCGGAAGAATATAATCTGGACAATGTAAATGCAGGCAAGACCCTGTTCGATTTATATAAGCTGACCGGAAAAGAGAAATACCGGAAGGGAATCGACACCGTGCACAGCCAGATCCTCGGCCAGCCCCGCACCTCTACGGGCAACTTCTGGCACAAGCTGATCTACCCCAACCAGATCTGGCTGGACGGGCTCTACATGGCGCTTCCCTTCTATATGCAGTATGAAGTGGAATACAATGGCTGCAAAAACTGCATGGACATTATCAATCAGTTTAAAAATGTCCGGCAGCTGATGCGGGAGCCGCTGAATGGTCTTTACTACCACGCCTATGACGATTCCCGGAAGATGTTCTGGTGCGACAGGGTGACCGGACTCTCCGATAACTTCTGGCTCCGCGCGCTGGGCTGGTTCTCCATGGCGCTCATCGACACCATGGAAATCATGCCGGATTCCTTAATGGAGCAGTGCACCGAATTAAACACCATATACCGGGAACTGATTGACGCCATGCTTCCTTACCAGGACGAGGCGACCGGCATGTGGTATCAGGTCGTGAACCGCGGCGGCATCAGCCCCAATTACTTAGAGACCTCCGGTTCCGCCATCTTCGCCTATGCGATCATGAAGAGCGTCCGCCTGGGCTATCTGCCGGACACGTATCTTCCATTTGGCGAGAAGGCATTCCAGGGTATCTGTGACAAGTATCTCTCCGAAGAAAACGGCGAATTACAGCTGGATGGCATCTGCCTCGTAGCCGGCCTCGGCAACACCGAGAACCGGGAAGGCACCTTTGAATATTATATGAGGGAGCCTATTGTGAAAAATGAAGCAAAGGGCATCGCACCGCTCATTCTTGCTTATATTGAAATCTTGATGCGGAAGTAGGTTACAGGTTTCATTTCCCTTGCAACGGTATGGGGCTTATGGTATCATATGCCATAAGCCCCATACTTTGGTTTGCGGAAAGGATCTGTACATATGAATGAAGCACTTTTTCAACTGATCTCTTATTTTTTCATCTATTCATTTCTGGGCTGGTGCATGGAAATTGCCTATGCGGCTCTGAAAAAGAAGCATTTCTATAACCGCGGCGTCTTAAATGGCCCTCTCTGCCCGGTTTACGGAATCGGCATGATCCTGATTCTGACCTTTTTCAGTTCTCTGAGAGAGAGTCTCGTCTTCCTGGCCATCGGAAGCGCCGTCATCGCCACGATCCTGGAATTCTTCACCGGGGCGCTGATGGAAAAGCTGTTTAAGAAACGATGGTGGGACTATTCTGATTATAAATACAATCTGGGCGGTTACGTCTGTATCCCATTTTCAGCCCTTTGGGGCGTGGGAGCGGCGCTTACTCTCCGTTTTATTCATCCACTGATCCATATGGTCATCAGCCGGGTTCCAGCGCTGGCCGGACAGATTATCCTCATCGCCGGTCTCGTCATCCTGGCCATGGATTTTATCAGCGTACTCGGTGTGGTCTTCCAGGTACAGAAATACAACACCCGCGTGGAAGAGCTGGCCGAGGGAATGCAGCAGATTTCCAACAGACTGGCGCGCTCCATTTTTACCCGAATTGAACGACGAATGGCTAAGGCCCATCCCGGAGCAGCGCCGGAAAGCACTGCGGCTGAGACCGACTCCGTCTCCCGAGCAAAAACACGTTCCTGCGAGGCAGCTCCAGCCGTCTTCGCCGACGGCTGTTCGTTCCATAAGCTCATATGGCTGTTCTTTATCGGAGCGTTCCTGGGAGATATCACTGAGACGATCTTCTGCTACGTCACCTCCGGAATCCTGATGAGCCGCAGCAGTGTTGTCTATGGACCCTTCAGCGTCGTGTGGGGGCTGGGCGTTGTGGTCCTCACCATGATGCTTCATAAGTATAAGGACCGTGACGACCGGTATATTTTCCTATTCGGTACTGTGGTAGGCGGCGCCTATGAGTACATCTGCAGCGTGTTCACGGAGATCGCCTTCGGCACCGTATTCTGGGATTACAGCAAACTGCCCTTCAACCTGGGAGGAAGAATCAACCTGCTGTACTGCTTCTTCTGGGGCCTGGCGGCCGTCATCTGGATCAAGCTTCTTTATCCGCGCATCTCGGGTCTCATTGAACGGGTTCCGGTCAAGGCAGGGAAATTATTAAGCTGGTGCATGATCGTCTTCATGACGGTAAACATCGTGATTTCAGCCATGGCACTGGCGCGCTACTCGGACCGGCAGACGGGCCGGGAAGCCGCCAACTCCATCGACTACTTTCTGGATGATCATTTTCCGGATAAGAGGATGGAGTGGATCTACCCGAACGCCATTGTCAGGGAATAGCATGCAAACGGAAGAATCGCCTGGAGAGATAATCCCCAGGCGATTCTTTACTTTATGATAAATCTTACTTTATTCACTTACTTTATTCATTTTCCTGCATCTGCTCATCGGTCAGTGTAAATACCTGTCTCTTACGCGCCATCTCATCGCTGGCCAGGTACTCGTCGTACGTGGTGATCTTATCGATCAGCTGGCCGTTCACGATCTCCATGATACGGTTAGCGGTCGTCTCCACGATCTGATGGTCACGGGAGGAGAAGAGCAGCACGCCCTGGAACTTCACCAGGCCGTTGTTTAACGCCGTTATGGACTCCATGTCCAGATGGTCGGTCGGCTCGTCGAGCATCAGCACGTTGGCGCCGGAGATCATCAGCTTGGAAAGCATACAGCGGACCTTTTCACCACCGGATAAGACACGGACCTTCTTCACGCCATCCTCTCCCGCAAACAGCATACGTCCCAGGAATCCGCGGACATAGGTCGCTTCCTTTTCAGGGGAGTACTGTGTCAGCCAGTCCACGATGGTGTCATCGTTGTTGAACTCCGCGCTGTTGTCCTTCGGGAAATAGCACTGGCTTGTGGTCAGTCCCCACTTATAATCGCCTTCATCCGGTTCCATCTCGCCGGAAAGAATCTTGAACAGAACCGTCTTCGCCTGCTCGTTGGGGCCAACCAGGGCTACCTTATCTTCTCTGTTTAAGATAAAGGAGATATTGTCGAGCACCTTCACGCCGTCGATCGTCTTGGATAAATTCTGTACGGTCAGCACTTCGTTTCCGATCTCACGGGCCGGGCGGAAATCAATATACGGATATTTACGGCTGGATGGCTTGATATCATCCAGTTCGATCTTTTCAAGAGCACGTTTTCTGGAGGTCGCCTGCTTGGACTTGGAAGCATTGGCGGAGAAACGCTGGATAAATTCCTGCAGCTCCTTGATCTTCTCTTCCTTCTTCCGGTTCGCCTCTTTCATCTGCTTCACCATCAGCTGGCTGGACTCATACCAGAAATCATAGTTACCAGCATACAGCTGAATCTTGCCGTAGTCGATATCCGCGATCTGGGTGCAGACTTTATTTAAGAAATAACGGTCATGGGATACCACGATTACCGTGTTTTCAAAGTTAATCAGGAACTCCTCCAGCCATGCGATGGCGTCGAGGTCCAAATGGTTCGTCGGCTCGTCGAGAAGCAGGATATCCGGGTTGCCGAATAACGCCTGGGCAAGCAGTACCTTTACCTTCTGGGCGCCGTTTAATTCCTTCATGTATTTGTAGTGAAACTCTGTCTCGATTCCAAGGCCGTTTAATAAGTTGGCCGCGTCGGACTCCGCTTCCCAGCCATCCATGGAGGCAAACTCGCCTTCCAGCTCAGCCGCCTTAATGCCGTCTTCATCTGTGAATTCTTCCTTCATATAGATGGCATCTTTTTCTTTCATAATCTCATACAGTCTGGCATTTCCCATGATAACGGTGTCCAGAACCTGATACTCGTCATATTTAAAATGGTCCTGCTGGAGGAAGGAAAGACGCTGGCCAGGTGTCATCACGATGTCGCCGCTCGTCGGCTCCAGCTGTCCTGATAAAATTCTTAAAAACGTTGATTTTCCTGCACCATTGGCACCGATCATGCCGTAGCAGTTGCCTTCCGTAAATTTAATATTTACATCTTCAAACAATGCCTTCTTGCCAATACGTAAGGTTACATTATTCGCACTAATCATTCCCAATAAATTCCTTTCTTATAACCGCCGCTCGCTCTGTCATTATTTCCAGTGAGCAGGCACCCGCTGCGGGAGTTTCCGCTCACACAAAACAGGGCTCATAAGGCCCCGTCTCTCATCTCTCTTATTTTACATGAAAATCCCGAATTTGCAAGCCTTTTATCAAAAAAGCCTGTAAATCCGGTGATTTTCAGCTGGATGTATAAAAATCTATTTGGCGGACTCTACTTTAAGCGGGAAATTGGACTCGCTGCCCGCATCGTAGGTCACTGTCACATACGTTACTTTTACCATGGCGCCGCTGCCGTTGCTGTCGTCTGTGGCCTGGCCGAGAACGCCGGTATTAAGGCCCTCGCAGTTATCTTTTAAGAAGCCTGTTTCTTCCCCTTTATCGTCCCGGATCGTAAAGCTGCTCATGGCCTGGTCCGTTACGCTTCCGGTCATGGTCTTCACTTCCATATTCTCCTGGGCATCCAGCACCAGCACAATCTTTGCATTGGCAGCGTCGTCTCCGGAGATCTCTCCCTTGTAAATGATGGAGACAGAGGTCCCCTCCTTCAGCTCATAAGTGGTCTCGATCACCACGCCATTTAAGTTAAATTTCACTTCCGTATCGCCGTTTTTGACCGTCATGTCCTCCAGCGTATCCGATACTGATTCCACGCTGCACGTTAAAATCTTAAACTCCGCAGTGTTGCCCGGCGCCTCCAGCGTCGCGGCCGGTGTTGTCGCCGGTTCCTTCGTCTCCGGTTCCGCTGTGGTGGGTGCCGGTGTCGTCTCTGTATTACTGGAAGATTTTCCGCAGGCCGTAAAAGCAAGGGCCGCGCAGAGCGCCATTATCACAATCAGTGTTCGTTTCATTCGCATCCTCTTCTTTCTGCTATATACCATAAGTAGCTTTATCAAGTGCTCATAGTATATCATCCGATTGTGAAAATTGCTTTGCTTTTTTCTTAATTTTTGAGAGAACCGTAACCATCCCCGTACCGGCCCAGAAAGTTCTGCGTGCGCTCATTATTGGAGGCGAAAACCTCCTCCGGCGTCCCCTCTTCCACGATCAGTCCATCTGCCATGAAGATGACGCGGTCCGAGATGTCTCTGGCAAATGCCATCTCATGAGTCACGATTACCATGGTGATCTGTAAATCGGCCAGAGAACGGATCACCTTCAGCACCTCGCCCGTAAGCTCCGGGTCCAGCGCAGAGGTGGGCTCGTCAAAGAACAGGATCTTGGGGTTTAAGGCGAGAGCCCTTGCGATGGCAACACGCTGGCACTGGCCGCCGGAGAGCTGGCAGGGGTACGCCTCCGCCTTGTCCTCCAGTCCCATCTTGCGAAGCAGGTCGTACGCCTCGCGGATTACCTCCTCTGATTTTCGCTTCTGCACATGGATCGGCGCGTCGATGATATTTTTCAGCACATTGTAATGGGGAAATAAGTTAAAATTCTGAAAAACGAGGCCGTAATTCCCCTGAATTTCCTTTTGCTTTTCCTTTCCTGCATAGACGGCGGTTCCGTCAGGGCCGTTCCAGGCCGCCTTCTCGCCCAGGTACAGCAGCTCGCCGCTGTCCATCCGCTCCAGCATCGTCGCACAGCGAAGCAGCGTGGACTTGCCCGATCCGGACGGACCGATAATAGAGACAATCTCGCCTTCCGCTACCGCTAAGGAGATGTCTTTCAGTACGCCCTGGCCGTCAAATGATTTCTTGATATGATTCATTTCCAGCAGATACATATGGTTTCTCCTCCCCTTATTGATAGTAATTCAGCCGTTTTTCCACGGTTTCCATGATGACAGCCACCAGCAGATTAAATATGTAGTAGAACAGGCCCGCCGCCACAAACGGAATCAGGCTTGTCTGGGAGGACGCCAGTGCCTTTGCCACTGCAAACATCTCCAGGACGCTGATGGTAAATGCCAGGGAGGTGTCCTTGACCAGCGTGATCACCTCGTTCGTTACCGAGGGGAGAATCCGTTTCATCACCTGCGGAAATATAATCCGGAAAAATGTCTGTGTCTTCGAATATCCCAGCAGCTTCGCCGCCTCATACTGGCCAACCGGCATGGACTGGATCCCGCTCCGGTATATCTCCGCAAAATATGCCGCGTAGTTGACGACAAAGCCGATAAAGGCCGCCCAGAGGCGGTAATTATTCCCCACTTTTATTTTGAACAGATAGTATGGGCCGAAATAAACCACCATCAGCTGCAGCATCAGAGGGGTCCCTCTCATGACTGAAATATAAAATTTTACAATGGTTCTGATTACAGGATTTTTAGACATCCTGCCAAAGGATATGAAAAGTCCCAGAGGCAGGGAAAAAATAAGCGTCACAAAAAATATCTGGATGCTGATCCACATGCCTCCTGCCAGCTGTGAAAAAATCTTCGTTAAAGTCATGGTCTTCCCCTGTCTCTATTTACCAATCGTTGTGATATCTTTATCGAACCACTTCTCGGATATCTTCGCCAGGGTACCGTCTGCCGCCAGTGCTTCCAGCTGTTCCTGAACCTGATCCTTTAAGGTGTCATTTCCCTTCTTGAATCCAACCGCATAGTTTTCCGCGGCAAGCGTCTCATCCAAAACGATGAAATCAACCTGTCTCTGCTCGATCTGGAAACGGGCCACTACCTCGTCCATGGCGATGGCATCGACCGCTCCCATCTGTAAATCCATAAAGGCCGTATTATAGTCCGGTGTCGTCTGAAGCGTCCCAAATGTCCCCGTCAGATCCGGATCGTCTTTTAATGCCGCTTCCGCGGAGGACTCCGCCTGAACCTCCACTACCTTTCCGGCCAAATCCGCCAGAGTCTTGATGCCGGACTCCGCTGTCACCACAAATACCTGCTGATTCGCCATATAGGCTTCCGACCATGTATAATCGTCCTCACGGCCTGTCATGGTAAATCCGTTCCAGATACAGTCGATATTACCGGACTCCAGCTCCATATCCTTTGCCGCCCAGTCAACCGGCTGGGGAACAAACTCCAGTCCGAGACGTTCAGCGACCTCCTTTGCCACCTCCAGGTCAAAACCGGTGTACTCTCCATCATCGCCCACAAACCCCATAGGCGGAAATTCCTGATCAAATCCTACTGTAAATGTACCGCCCGCGGCTCCTGCCTCAGAAGCCTCCGCCTCGGGTGCCTTCGTATCCGCACTGGTATCCGCATCAGCCTCCGCTGCCGTCGTATCCGCCGCTTTTCCAGTCGTTTCTGCTGTCTCCGCCGCCGTATTACCGGCCGCCTGTCCGGAACACCCGGATACCATTGCCATCAGCCCCAGGGCTGCCGCCATTACCATAACGCTCTTCTTCATAATTGTTGTTTCCTCCTCTGCATTTTCATGTGCTACCATGGTAGCACACTAAAGTATTTCTGTAAAGAAGATTTTTAATAATTTCTTTGATTTGGAACGCAGCCTGTAAACAGCGAAAAACCGGAGGCTGTCACTGCCCCCGGTTTTTCGGCGTACCTTCTTTATGCATTTGCCTTTTCATCCAGATACTCCAGGATCTCCTGTGCATTCGTATCCGGTTTTACTTTCTCGAAGACCTTTTCGATCACACCATTCTCATCGATCACAAAGGTGCTTCTGACAACGCCCATGGACACTTTTCCATAAAGCTTTTTCTCCTGCCAGACGTCATACGCCTTTATGGCCTCCAGCTCCGGATCGGATACCAGAATGAAGGGCAGTTCATGTTTCTGGGCAAAGCTGCTGTGGCTCTTTACGCTGTCCTTGCTCACTCCGATGACTTCCACGCCCCTCTGCTGATATCCCGCATATGCGCCGGCAAAGGCACACGCCTCACGGGTGCAGCCCGGTGTGTTATCCCTCGGATAAAAATAGAGAACCACCTTCTTCCCCAGAAAAAAGGAGAGTGTTACGGGATTGCCGTCCTTATCGTTCAATGTAAAATCTGGTGCTTTTGTTCCTGCCTGCAGCATATTTTGTACCTCCTTATTTGCTCATAATGTTGATTCATTTCATTCGTTACCTTTTTTCCACCGCGATAAACGGAACCTTCATCTCCCGTTCCGTAAAGCCTGAGTGATTGGACTTCCATTTACTGTCGCTGTCTTCGTAATTGATCCCCATGCAGCTTACCGCTACCGCCAGATAGTCGCCCATAAGCTCCGGCAATCTCGGTTGGGGAACACCGCCTCCGAATATATTCTGCCTCAGAACCTCATCTTTGGACAGCAGCAAAAACTGATCCCCAAAGAGCCGTTTAAACAGATTCGGAAACTGCGCCAGGTATTCCTGTTTCACATAGAAGGACGCCGCCCTGGCTTCTATCACAGGCGGGCGCTCCAGCATCCGGTCCAGTTCGGGATAATCCCGGATCAGGAAATATCCGGTATCACCGTGACCGTGATCGGCCGTCACGATGAGAAGCGTATCCTCGAGGTTACAGCAGAGCCGCTCAACGCGCTGGTCAATGTCCCTGATAATTTCAGTAACCGACTCATGACAGCATCCGGCGTCGTGCATCGTATAATCCGGTTCACCCCAGTAGGCATAAATATAGTTTCTTTCTTCTTTCCCGCACAGGCCTTTTACCGTGTCAAACAGCTCCTCATATTTGGTAATTCTGGCGGAGCCGTACAGAGAGACGACATATGCTTTTGCATTCCCCGTCTCCTCTATTTTCTCATAGACCGTTCGGTACCGCAGATACTGTCTCGCCGCATGGAACTTTGCGGCCTGCTCCTGCGTACCTCTCCGGGTGTTGGGAAAGAGCGAAACGATATGGCCCAGTTCAGGGAAATACAGATTCCAGCCGAGCCATCCGTGTTCCGCCGGTGTTAAGCCGCTCTCGATGGAAGTCGTCGCGGCCGTGGTGGTCGGCGGAAAGACCGAGGACAGTTCCCCAAGCTCGTGGCTCCTTAAAAAACTGTTTTCAGGCAGATGGCGGCGGAGCACCTCCATCCCCAGGCCATCAAACAGCATAATCACCACATGCTTGTATGGGTGCTGAAGAAGCTCATCCATCGGTTCGAACGTCTTATGGTGGTATTCTGCCCCATAATGCTTCAGTATCGAACAGCTCAGACTCACAATGCTGTGGTCATAATCCACAAACATTCCGTTTTCACCTCCATTTATCCCCATGCACGCCCTCCCTTTACACAAATCAGACAATCTATCAGGCAGTTCCGCCTGCTGACTACAAAAATTCCTTCAGCTCCTTAAGCGACCGGATCTCCCGGTCAACCTTGACACCGGCGGTAAGAACAGCCCCCTGCGGATTAAACCAGCAGGTGTCAATTCCCGCTGTATTTCCACCTTTTATATCCGAGTTTAAGGAGTCTCCCACGATCAGGGTCCGCTCTCTCTCCGCTCCCGGCATGGCCTCAAAGCAGCGGTCAAAATACTCTTTCTGCGGCTTCTGATACCCGACTTCCTCGGAAATAAAGGATTTCTTAAAGTACCGGTCCAGACCGGAATCCGCCATCCGCATCTTCTGAGTCTCCGTAAAACCGTTTGTCACCACATACAGGTCATACCGGTCCTGCAAATACTCCAGCACCTCCACGGCCTCCGGCATGACAATCGCCGTATGATTCAGGATTTCCCTGTAATTGTGCTCGGTCTGTATCCCGTCGGCAGTAATGCCGTGGGCCTCAAATACGGCGCCGAATCTGGTATCCGTAATATGGTCCTTCGTGATGAGACCTTTCTCATAGGCGTCCCACAGATCGCGGTTCCCCCTGCGGTACGTCCCGATTAAATCCGCCGTCCGGTATGCTCCGCTTTCTTCATACTCTTTGAACACACTGGCAAGCCCATTTTCCTCCGCGGAATCGAAATCGAGAAGCGTTCCGTCCACATCGAAAAGGATAGTCGTATATTTATTCATCAAATCTTCCCCCTCCGGCCTTATTCTCCGTCCCGATATACGATTTTCCCGCCGCAGATCGTGTATTTTACTTTTCCGTACAGTCTTCTTCCGGTAAACGGGGAATTAGAGGATTTCGACGCAAATTCCCCTACGGTCCACTCTTCCTCCGGATCAAACAGCACCAGGTCCGCCGCCTTTCCTTCTTCCACGGAACCGGAATCCAGGTGGTAGAGCTTCGCCGGATTCAGGCTCATCTTCTCCATCAGCTCAAGCAGGCTTAAATGGCCCGGGCGAACCAGATTCGTGACTGCCAGCCCCAGCGCCGTCTCAAGCCCGATGATCCCGCTGGGCGCCTGCGTCAGCGGTTTGGCCTTCTCTTCTGCACTGTGCGGGGCGTGATCCGTGGCAATCATATCGATGCTGCCGTTCTTTAATCCCTCTATAATGGCCTGGCGGTCCCTTTCCGTCCGGAGAGGCGGATTCATCTTCGCCAGAGTCCCATGCTCCAGAACCGCGTTTTCCGTCAGTGTAAAATGGTGCGGCGTAACCTCCGCGTATACCCGCGCTCCCAGCTCCTTCGCCAGCATCACCATCCGCACGGCTCCCTCGGAGCTGATATGCTGAATGTCCACCGCGGCCCCTGTGTGCAGGGCGATCATGCAGTCGCGGGCTACCAGAGAATCCTCCGCCAGTGCCGGTGAGCCATAGATCCCCAGCTCGTCCGAGACAGCGCCGTGGTTAATTCCATTGTTGACAATAAACGCCGGGTCTTCCTCATGGAAGCTTAGCGGAAGATCCAGACGCGCCGCCTCCTCCATGGCTGTCTTTAAAAGCTTCTCATCCATGATCGGTATCCCGTCGTCAGTAAAGCCCGCCGCCCCATGGGCCTTCAGCGCCTCCATGTCGGTCAGTTCCTTCCCGGCGAGTCCCACTGTCACCGCGGCGGCCTGAAGCACATGAATCCCGGTCTTCTTTCCCTCCTCGAGAACGTACCGGAGCGTCTCCACATTATCCACCGGCGGCTTCGTATTCGCCATGCAGACAACCGTCGTGAAACCGCCTTTTGCCGCAGCGGCAGCGCCGGTATGAATATCTTCTTTATACGTAAGCCCCGGATCCCGGAAATGCACGTGTACATCCACGAGTCCCGGCGCCGCGACGAGCCCTTTGCCGTCGATGACCGTGTCAAATTCACCGTCCGTCTCCGCACAGTCTCCCACGCGAAGAATGGTTCCGTCCGAAATTACGATAGAACCCGTTCTGTCGAGTCCATTTCCCGGACTCACAATCCGGATATTTTTAATCAGCATCCTCATGCCGTACCTCCTTATGATGAGCACTCCGCCGGGCCTGTTACCGGCTTCGCGGATTACCCTGTTTCTCTTCTTTCTTCGAAAACACCCTGAATATCCCCTGCGGCAGTTCAAACACAAACACGATCCCCAGGACGATGGCCACCGCCACCTTAAGAGCCATATAACCGGTCTGGGACGCCTTGTCCAGTTCATTTGTCACGATATAATAGGCGGTCCAGTACACCCCCGCGCCGGGTACCAGCGGAAAGAGGCCCGATATCAGAAATATGGTGACCGGACACCGTTCCCTGACCGCAAAGAGCCGCGACAGCAGAATCACCACGATCGTGGCAAAGAGCGCAGCAGCCGGCGCGGTGCTGCTCTGAATCAAAATGGAGTAAACGGCCCATCCGGCTCCGCCGATCAGTCCACAGTATGGATAATACTTTGTGGGAACCCCGAACAGGAGGGAAAATGATACCGTCCCCCCGACGGCAGCCGCCACAGAAATGAGCAGTGTCACAGCATCACACCTCCCGTCAGCCCACGGAACAGGCTGAACACAAGTCCAACGCCCATGGCAATACAGAAAAATACCAGCAGAGCATCCAGCATCCGCACGGATCCGGAGATGTAGTCCCCATCTGCGATATCCCGTATGGCGTTGGTAAACGCCACTCCCGGCACCAGAGGCATGATGGAACCGATAATCATGAAATTCAAGTGCTGCCCTACGGAAAGCAGATACATCACGGAACAGAGAAAGGTCACCAGTGCACCGCCACCGATATTTCCCACAATCTTCGATAAATGCGGGCCGCTGATATACAGCACGTAAAAATACAGGAGCACGCCCGACACAAAAGCCGCCGCGCTGTCCATGAAATTGCCCCCGAACAGCATGCAGAAGCATGCGCTTCCCACACCGGAGGCCAGGATCTGCATGGTCTTCGTCTTTCCGGGCATGACGCGGATCTCATCCAGCCGTTCCCTCACTTCGCCTATGGTATACCGCCCCTCCACGATCTCCCTGGACAGCTGGTTCACCGCGGCCACCCGGTTTAGATGGACTCCGCTCACCGGGATATGCTGGACCTTTGCAAAGATCTCTTCCCTCTCATTTCCCGAGGTAATAAAAATCCCATTGCTCAACACAAATGCGTTTCCCGACTCGATTCCGTAATAGTGGCAAATTCTGTCGATCGTCTCCTCCACCCGGAAAATCTCGGCTCCATTTTCCAGCAGAATGTGGCCCGCCTGCATGGCGGCGTCCAGGATCTCCCGCTGTTCCTCCCCGCTTAACTCACACGAAACGTTCATCTTCCTCTGTAAAGACCTCCCCATCCCCAGTAATCTCTTCGATTCTGTCTCTGTAACCGGCCGAACAGCCGAGTGCCCGGATCTTCCCTATCACAGAATAATCTCCCCAGCAATGCATGGGAAATACATGTTTCACATCCACTTTATGCAAGAATTCGTCCATTCCCAGATAAAAATCGTCCTCCTGCCTCGGATCCAGCGGCAAAAAAGCCACATCCAGGTGCATTCCGGCCATTTTATCAATCTGAGCACTGTATTTTTTAGCCATGGAGTCGTTCCAGTTATCCGGTTCGCCCTCCCATCTCCAGTTATTTAAGTCTCCCGCATGATAGATGGTTTTGCCTTCCGCCTCAATCAGAAACGCCACACCTTCATCCGTCGATTTATAAGTATGAATAGTCAAACTGGCGTCAAATATAATTCCATCTTCTATCTGATTCTCCGGAGTTCCCGTGAGCTGCCGGATTATACCGTTCTCCAGCCTGTACTTCGCCGTCTCCCCATGCTTTAGGGAATCCGTAAGCGGCCGCACCTCCTCCGGCAGGCGCTTCCTCCAGATATCGTTGGACAGGACAAACCTGACGTTTCCATGTTCCTTTATCAAATCAAAAATCACAGGCGAATAGTGGTCTCCATGCCTGTGGCTTGCCAATACCAGAAGTGGTTTTTCCCGCTTCATCCCGGGAATCGTTCCCTCCGTATAATCAAACAGCAGATAAACCGATTCCAGTTCCACTAAAAAAGAGCTGTGATGGATATAAGTAATCTTCATGTGACGCCTCCTTTCCCGTTATCCCTATTCTGTTATAACGGAAAGCGTTTGTCAACTTTTTTCTTCTTTTATAATCAGAAAGGGCGGAGACACTCGTCTCCGCCCAAATAAATTGCTTTTTTGCTGTAACAGCTTATGTCAGTTCTGATTAGTTCGCTGCTGTTGTAGCTTCTTCTGTTACTGCTTCTGCGTCTTCAAGAGATGCAGCTTCAACTTCTTCAGAAGACTCTTCTGCGGAAGCATCCTCAGAATCTACTGCTTCTGTAGACTCTGCGTCTGCAGATTCTCCTTCAGTAGTCTCATCTGCAGCTTCTTCTGTTGTAACTGCTTCTGTTGTTGCTTCTGTTGTAACTTCAGCTTCTGTTGCTGCAGTTGTCTCAGCAGTTGTACCGCTGCCACATGCAGAGATTGATGCCATAGTTAATACCGCGATGCCTGTAAGTACGAGTTTCTTTGCTGTCAGTTTCATAATTGTTCTCCTCCTTGCGACTACATAGGTGTCTTTTTGTTATGTCTTAGAATTGTGTCATGACTTTCGGTTGTCCTATGCCCTCAAGTCGAGAGTCAGTTTATCACTCCAAACGTTTAAAGTCAATGTTCTTTCTGTGATTTTTTTCTTAATTAAAAGTCACCCGATTTCTTAAAATTTATTACAATTGACAAAAGAGGTTCTAAACTGAAAACTATGAAAATATACTCTTGTAACCATACTGTACTTTTTTAGGCGTTCTTTATTTCATGTCATTATGCACTATTATACAATGCTATGGCGCAGCGTTTTTTGTGTACTTTTTTGCTATTTTCCTGTGTTTTTGAGTTTTTACCACGTTTGCGGCGCTTTTCAGCCCATTTTCCATTATTTACCGTTTGCAGTAGCTTTCTATCGCCCGGCTCATAAATTCGGCTGTGTGTTCGCCGAACTGGTCGATATTTTCTTTAAAACGTCCGTCCCCCACGTACATTTTTCCCAGTCCCTCCAGGATTTCCAGGGTGCATTCGTAGTAGTTTTCGGTGATATGGCTCCTCCACCGCTCCACTAATCCGGCCGCACGGCTGCCCTCAGGCGTCTCACCTGCCTGGGCACACTCCGCAAATTCCCGGAAAATATTACTCATTTCTTCGTTTAAAGCCTTCCACTTTTCCTCTCCGTAGCCGGAAGTCTTCTTTTCACTTTCGCGGTACGCCTCCGTGTCACCCCAGCGTTCCTTCGCTTCTTTCGCGTACTTTTTCTTTGCTTCTTCTATCTCGTGCATATCAAATTCCTGAAAACTCATGGTGTTTTCTCCTCTCATCATACTGTCCACCAGTCCGGTCAGCCGGCGCAGCCGCTCGATCTTCAGCAAGAGCAGCGACTTATGGGCCGCAAGTGCTTCCTGGCGGTCATAGTCAGGCTTCGACAACATGTCTTTGATTTCCTTCAGAGGAAAATCCAGTTCCCGGTACAGCAAAATCTGCTGCAGCGCTGCAAGCGCCTCCTCGTCGTAATAACGGTACCCCGCCTCCGTCGTGTCGGTTGGTTTCAGCAGCCCTATTTCATCATAGTAATGGAGTGTGCGCACACTGATATTTGTTAATTGTGCTGTCTCGCTTACTGTCAGTCTCATAGTTATCACCGCCTTCATTTTTTACTATAACGTATGACGCAGCGTGAGAGTCAAGAGATATTTTTAAGAAATACAAATTTTTAATACTATGCTGCCTAATCCACCGACATCCTATACTCCTTCGGCGACATCCCCATCACCTTCTTAAACACCTTAGAGAAATACTTCTCATCCCGGAATCCCACTTTATACGCAATCTCATACGTCTTAAAGTAATTCTGCTCCAGATAGCAGCATGCCCTTTCGATGCGCACCCGATTGAGGTAGTCGATAAATCCGCACTGGAGGCTTTTCTGGAACAGCGTGGAGAGATAGCCTCCGGTTATTCCCAGGATCTCCGCGGTGTCGCTGAGCGTGATATTTTCCATGTAATGCTCGGCAATGTACTCTTTAGCCCGCTTTACCAGCTGGTTGGTTCCGTTCTCTTCTTCCTGGACACACGGCTCTTCCAGCCCCAGGCTGTCATCCACCAGCCGGTTTAAGCACTTTAATATATCCGCGGCCCGCGCCGGTTTTAGTAAGTATTCCTTTGCCCCGAAACGCAGCGCCTGCTGCGCGTATTTAAACTCATCGTATCCGCTTAAGATTACTACGATGGGATGCAGACCCGCCCGCTCCGCTTCCTTCATTACATCGAGGCCATTTTTCAGCGGCATCTGGACATCCAGAAGCAGAATGTCCGGCTGATACTTCAAGAGCAGGTCGATCGCCTCCTGGCCATTTTCAGCCTCATATATCTTGTCAAACCGGTCCGTATGGAGCCGGATATATTTCGCCACACCACGGCGGATTACCTCTTCGTCATCTGCAACCAACAGCTTTACCGACACTTCCGTTCCTCCTCGTTATAAGCACTTAGAGACCGTATTTTGGTCTCTTACGTGCGATACATGTCATCTCCACTCAGCGTGCCCCGCTTTATCGGGTATAGTGAGGTCTTTCACGAACTTAGTGGAGCGGCGGCTCAAAAGGAATACAGAGAATCACTCTGGTACCCTTTCCCACATCACTCTGAATCTCCAGTTCGAAATCACCGTGATACCGGAGTTCGAGACGCTCTTTGATATTTTTAATGGCATACCGCCCGATTCTCTGACGGGCATACTGAGCCGGCTCCTCCTCCCAGATATCGTCGATCTGGTCCTGGCGCATGCCGATTCCCGTATCCTTTATCTCAAACCGGATCTTTCCCTTATCCAGACGTCCGGTTACCGTCAGATAACAGGGTGTGCTGACATTTTCAAACCCGTGAACAATGGCATTTTCCACAAATGGCTGCAGGATCAGCTTGGGGATATATACCGCCTTCACCTCGTCTGCCACATTGATTTCATAGTGAAGCCGCCTGGAAAAACGCATCTTCTGTATCTGTAAGTACCTGGAGACCAGTTCAATCTCCTGGGCTACCGTGACTTCCTTCTTCCCCTGGCTTAAAACGAGACGGAACAGCTGTGACAGCGCCAGAATGCTTTCCGCAATCTCGTCGTTATCCGCTTCCGTTGCCTGCCAGTATAAGGAATCCAGCGTATTATACAGGAAATGCGGGTTAATCTGAGCCTGAAGTGCGGCCAGCTCGCTCTCTTTTTCCTGAAGAGTAATGACGTAATTTTCGTCAATCAGTGACTTGATGTCTTCCACCATTTTGTTAAAGCATTCCGCAACCTCTCCGACTTCATCCCTCGTTTCCACCTCCACCCGCTGGTCAAAATCACCGGTCGAGAATTTGACGATGGCCTCGCTGACCCGTTTTAACGGCCTGGTCACGATATTGGAAATGATGAGGAGCAGGGGAAGGAGCCCCAGCAAAACTCCGATCATCAGGGTAATCGGCATATAGGCGATATCCGTCAGCTGCATCTGCCTGCTGTACCGGGGCACCACCTTGACAACGATGCTGGAATTCTTCTCTTTCTGGCTGCACACCACTTGATAATCTCCAAATGTGAAGTTGTGTTTGCGTTCCCGGTAGTCCTCTTTTATAAAATCGTCTGACTTTAAGTATTCGGCCACCTGTTTTGGAATGCTGCCGCTTCTCGAGAGCTCACCGCCGAATTTATCCAGAATCAGCACGCCTTCCCTGTCGCTGTGAAGGATCCCCTCCCCCAGCTCCTGAAAGACCTCCTGGCTGACACCGATGACAATATACCCCAGCGTCTTCTTCTGAGTCAGGTCGAAGATTCCCCTATATAAGACTACCTTATCAGAACGGTTGGTATTATAAGTTTCTTTATCGTATTTGCTCACACTCCGCCATAAGATCCCGTTGTCGCTGTCCAGCGTATCCCGGTAAACCTCCGTCTTCTTAACGGTCTCCAGGTCCGGCACGTAGGCGCTGGCATCCATACAGCGCAGATAAGGGCGCACCCCGTTTTCCGGGTAAATGCCAATGGTCTTGATATGGCCTTTCAGCGCCACCATGTCCTGCACGATCTGCATGGGCGCCTCCTCCAGCCAGAGTTTTGCATTCTTGTTCAGCTCCTCTGCATTTTTCGCGGTCAGCAGGGCATGCACCTCGTCGTTAATGCAGAAATAGGTGGAGAAATCCTTAATATCGGACTGCAGGACAAAAATACTTTCCGCCAGCGCATTGACACTGCTCCTGTCATTTTCCAGTCTGCTCTCCAGGTCTTTATTATAGTTATAAAAAAGAAGCACGGCGCATATGAGAATCAACACCGGCGTGATAATCAAATACCCATAAAAAATCAGTTTCATTTTTACACTTAATTGATTTACCCACTGTTTTATCTTCTTCATAGCCGTACTTCCTTATAATCATTCTGATCCGGGTGTTCCACCGGTTAAACTATCCGCCTTTTTTCTGGGCGCGCCTAGTGCTACCTGGCGTATTTACGCCGGGCGGCGCTAGCCTTTGACCGCTCCCATGGCCACACCTTTTGTAATATGTTTATTCAGCAGAATATATACAATCACTGCCGGTGCCGCTGTCAGAGCCATAACCGCGAACTGCACGGCGTAATTGGATGAATACTGGCCGGTAAACTCCAGAACCGAGAATGGAAGCGTCTTCCATTTTGGCGAGCTTAAGTAGGTGCTGGCCATCATAAATTCATTCCAGTTGTTCAGAAACGTCATGATCGACACCGTAGCGATGGACGATTTCATCATGGGCGTAATTATCCGGAAAACAATCCGGTAGATCCCGCATCCGTCCATGACTGCCGCCTCCTCCAGCTCTACCGGAATGGATTCCATGAAGCTGGACATCAAAAACAGTCCCTGGGGAAGCGAAAATGCCACGTACGGGATCAGCAGCGCCCAGATGGTATCGGTCAGTCCCAGCTGATTGAATATCTTATAATTTGGAAGCAGCGTCGCATGAATGGGAATCATCATCCCCATGAGCAGAAGCGTCTTCACAAGGCCCCTTAATTTCCAGTTCATTCTGCGGCATGCGAAGCCTGCCATAATCGATACGAGAAGTACCAGGATGACCGCCAGTCCGTTTATCAGGATACTGTTTTTTAAGTATAACAGAAAATGACCATCTATAAAAGCTTTAACATAATTCCCCCACTGGATCTTCTTCGGGATTACGAGAAGTCCGCTGGTAAACATCTCATTGCTGCTTGCCAGGGAAAAATCTGCCAGCCAGATTAAGGGGAAGATCTGAACGACCGCCACAAGAATCAGCACCGCCCAAAGAAGCGGTTTTTTCCAGGAAAACGTTCTTATATCCGTTTGGTTCATGATTTCGCCCTCCTTCTGCTCAATCCGCTTCTCCTTCCCGCATCTTCATCGCGGTCAGCGAAAACGGTGTTCAGTAAAATGGTAACCACCAGGCAGATGATGATGAAAATGACGCCGATGGCATTACCGTAGCCATACTTAAACGCTTTAAACGCCTGCTGATATAAGTAATTCGCAGCAAACTGCGTGCTGTTGCCGGGCCCGCCGTTGGTAAGCAGGTACACGGTCTCCATCTGTTTTAATGCGGATATGACCGCCATGGTCACATTTACCTGAATCACCGGCTTCATCAGCGGAAGGGTGATCCGCAGGAATGTGGTTTTCTGATTGGCCCCGTCAATGGCCGCCGCCTCATACAGGGTGGGGTCTATATTTTTGATTCCCGTGTAGTAAATTAACATTCCCCATCCAAATCCATGCCAGATCAGCACGATCAGTACCGACCAGATGGCCCTGCCCTGGCTGAGCCAGTTGATTCCGCCGTCTCCGCCCAACAGCTTGATGATATTATTTAACAGGCCAAAATCGGGATTATAGATAAATTTCCACAGGTATGCGATAACCGCTACGGAGATAACATTGGGCACGAAGTATACGCAGCGGAAAAAACCTTCTCCCCGTCCTCCCAGCTTATCCAGCACTGCCGCCACGATCAGCGCCAGCGGATGCTGAATGCAGATAAAGCCGATGGCTAATAGGAGCGAATTCTTGAGGGAGGTCCAGAAAACCTGATCCTTCATCAGTTTGTGATAATTCTCCAGTCCGATATAATTGTAGGAACCCATTCCGGAGTAGTCTGTAAATCCGTAATAGACACTGAGGCAAATGGGGGCCAGAATCGCAAACACGAACAGCAGCAGGCCCGGAAGGACAAGGCTTAGGATGACCAGTTTGTTGCTGTATAATTTTTTCATAAACTTCCCCTTTCTGAAAATTACGGCCGCCGGTTTGTTCCCCGGCGGCCGTAATCAGCTTACACTTTTTCTCTGTTCGTTATTTGCATGCTTCGCCGATTTTAGAAAGGAACTCATCCACGGTGATTGTGCCGTTGGAAACGCTCTGGATTTCACTTTCAATACTGGTCTTGAATGCGGAAGGGCCGCAGTCATTGACCGGTGTCCCGGATACCCTGGAGGCCCCATTTACTGCTTCTACGAACTGCATCTGAAGCTTCGTCTCTTTCCCGCTCATGTAGCTGGTCTGATCCTGCGCCGACATGCCTACGCCGTTCTCCCAGCCATACTTGGATAACTTATCCGGCTGATACATATAGTTTAAGAATTTGATCGCCTCTTCTTTTACCTCAGATTTCGCAGACACCGCATAACCGCCGCCGTTCCAAGCCGCAATATCTGTAGCCGCACCTTTTCCGCCGGCAATCGTCGGCATGGTGAAGACTCTGATATTGGTTCTGACCTCTTCCGGGATGTCTTCGTTCATGGCCATGGAAGCCTCCCAGCTTCCCATGTAGAACATGGCCGCCTGGCCGTTAGTAAACAAGTTCATGGCCGTTCCGTAATCCTGGGAATCGTAACCATTCTGGAACAGGCCGGCGTCCGCCGTCTCTTTTAAAATCTCTGTCGCCTGTTTGAATGCCGGGTCCGTAAAGTCCCCTGTGCTCACTGCGTTGCTGACAATGCCCGTATAGTCGCCGGTCAGTTTAAAGAGGATATCAGACAGATAGATTGCCATCGGCCAGCCGTCTCCGCCGTCCATGGCCAGCGGTGTAATCCCCGCGCCGCTGATTTTCTGAGCCAGGTCTAATAATTCATCATACGAAGCGGGTACTTCCCAGCCGTTGTCCTTAAACATTTTCTCATTATAATAGAAGCCGGCCACGTCTGTGTTTCTGGGAAGGCCATACAGCTTTCCATCTTTCTTAAAGCCTTCCAGGGAACCGGAGATAAAGCCATAATCCGCATAGTCTGCCTCATTTAACTCAGCAAGCACTCCCGCATCCAGCACCTCGTCCAGGAAGGACGGCTGTCCCCAGATACTGACGACGTCCGGCATGCCTTCCATGGAGTATGCCTTGAACTTCGTCTTATACGCTTCCTCGTCCAGAGCTTCCACTTCGATTTTCACATTCGTATTTTCCTTCATGTAGTCATCGATAATCATCTGTTCCACCAGGCCCTGACCATTTTTTCTGTCTGGCAGGTTCGAGAATACTTTTAATGTAATGGCGCCGCTGTCATTTTTTGCCGTTGTCTCCGCTTTGGAACCACAGCCCGTTAAAGACGATGCCAGCATGGCCGCCGCCAGTACCACTGATACTAATTTATGCTTCATGATTGAAACCTCCCTGTTTTGTCTTATATTCAACTCTCTGCGCGCGCTTTTTATTTGATAGTTAAATTCTACCATCGGTTATATGGAAAAAACAGAGACTAAATTTCTAAAAGGGTGTAATATTTTCATATTAAATGCCGGGAGCGGCGGGAGAAGGCATTTCAGCAATGAAAAGCGAGCTCCGGCAACCATATTTCCCTGGCGCGAAGTGCGCATCCTGCCCGGAGGGCTATTTATGTAATAGAAGTACTTTCCAAATACGATTAGGGTGTCAAAAGGTCGATTTTAAAATTAAAGCATGAAACATAAATATCCAATCCCAAATCAGGCAACATTTAACCTTGTTAAGTGGAGAAAAAACACCAAAATATACGCTATATCGGCATCTGAATTCCATGCACTTTACTTTGACCGAATCCAAATACATAAAAAAGCGATGATACAGGGTCTGCCTGCCTCATCGCTTTTCCATTGTCAGATCAAAGCTCTCGCCAATCATTCTTTTTATATCCGGATCCGGGACCGTACCATCCAGTAAAATCGTATTCCAGTACTTCTTATTAAGATGGTACCCGGGCAGAACGCCCGGAAATGCATTTCTCCAGAATTCTGTCCATTCGGGATCACATTTTACATTCACACAGGTCTTTTCCTCACGCGTATAGATCCATGCAAATACCTTTTTATTCTTCCTGTGCCGGATCACAGCCCATTCCGTATCGTGAAACGGATAGTCCTCGTAAACGTCCGGATAAGTCAGACAGTACTTAATTAAATCATTCTTCGTCTTAAACGCCATAGCAGATACCCGTCTTTCCTTGATTCCAAAACTGTGCCGGAACAGTTTCGGGGGATTTACCGGCGCTGCGTGTTGTCGGTGCAGATGAGCCGGGCGTATTAATTATACTGTATTTCCGGCGGTTCTACAATGATATTATGGCCGGAATCTGCTGTACACCTTCCCCGGCTGGATACCGCCTCTGTAGCTGGCCAGCTCGCTCACTGTCACCAGCTGGAATCCCATTTCCTTCAGCTTTGGAATGATAACCTCTGCGGCGTCCGCGGTTGTTCCGTACAAATCGTGCATCAGCACGATATCTCCGTCTTTTACATGGCCGATGACCGCGTCGATGGTCTTCTGCTTATTTTTCGTCTTCCAGTCCAGGGTGTCGATGGACCACAGCACCGCAGACATCCCCATGGAACCGACGGTCTTCATGGCCGCGTCGCTCTTCGCTCCGCCCGGCGGCCGCATGAGTACAGGGGATACACCGCCTGCCAGACGTATGCTGTCATTGGCTCGTGCCAGCTGTGACTTAATTCCCTCTGCTCCCAGTTTTGTAATTGCTTTATGTTCATACGTATGATTGGCTACTTCACATCCCAGTGCGGCCATCCTCGCTACCGCCGCCTTATTTGCCTTTCCTGTCACGCGATTTCCCACCATGAAGAAAGTGGCCCGTCCTCCGTTCGCTTCCAGGCTGTCCAGAATCCGGTTGGTGACAGGTGCGTGAGGGCCGTCGTCAAATGTCAGCGCTATCATAGGGCGGTTTGGGTCAATGCCCTGTACGGCTGCTTTTTCTCCAGGTATCGCCGCGCCCTTTGTGACAATCGTCATGCGTATTCCCGTTATTTTAAGTCCGCTTCCCTCCTGACCGGCTGTCCCCTCGTCGTTTCTCACCCAGGGAGTCCACGCTCCATTCTGCTGGACCGTATAGCAGACGTCATACAGACTGCTCAGTCCGTCGGTCAGCCTCGCCCGGAATGCAGTAAGCGGAGCATCTCCCTCTGTACGGCCGGCCATGACACTTCCCGCCGCCCATTCCGTCCAGCCGGTGCCGCCCACCTCCACCTGATATGTCAGACCTCCGGTGACGTTCTGCGGCTGATTCAGTAATTCGGCCTGAAATCCGGTCATGTAGGTTCCCTCCGGGGCTGTATACGGCGAATCGTCTGCCTGCTTATCACTCCATGCAGTAGGGTTATTAAACGCCTGATAGCTTATTTTTACAGGCTCTTCCGCCCGGGCAATTATCGCCTGCACCGGAGCCTGGATGGTGCCTGAAAACACCAGAAGCGCCAGCATCAGCGCCTTAATTTTCATATGTACTCTTTTCATTCGGTTACCTCTTGTCTTTTTTCTGTCTTTTTTCTTATATCTATCCTTTAGACGTGCCAACATTCAAAAAAGTTTCAACTACATGAAACTTTTTAAACATTATTAAAATTCAAACGTATTATACCACTGAAAATGGTAAATCAGATAGAGGAATCTACTGGAAGTACGGGCAGCTTTTTGTGTGATAGAGACGCTTTTCAATTACAAAAAAAGACTTCCCGCTGACTGGGAAGCCCTTCTTTATCTTTATCTTTATTTTTTATTGCCTGAAGCCGAAAAACGGCTTAAAAGTTCTTACCCCGTATTATTAAGACACCCCGTAAACCTGCATGAAACCCAGATTGTCGCATATCCGCTAATTTTCTTCCCATAGCTCTTTGCAAGGCAAAAGAACAAGCCGGGCACTATTTGAGGCAGTCTAAATACCGCTCGACCAGCATCCGACGGGCGCGCAGTTGCCCCGCCAAGAGCGTTCATACGGGGATTGGGAGGCACATCCAACAAGCGGATTTTCACAATTTGAGTGGTACATAAATTGTGAAAAGAGTATGAGTGTGTACACTTATAATAGTTGCCGATGTCTTTTGTAATACATTAGAACAGTTACTATTGAGGCAAAAATAATCGCAGTATTTGCAGTGATTGTGCCAGTCCAGTTCATCGTTATCGTTCCAAAAACAGCAGATGCCGCATTAAACATCGTGTGAAACAACACACACATGAATATGCGGTTTTTGCCTGATACTTTGTAGACTGCTCCAAAGAAAAATCGGAAAGCCAAACATTGAACAGCAAACATACCAAAGTCAATTAGCCCATCTCCATGATTCGTTCCCGGAATGAAAAAAAGAGGGATATGCCAAAAAATCCAAATTATTCCGGTAAATACGGATGAGAGAAGATAGCCGTACTTTTTATCAAGCATTGGCTGCAATATATACATCCAGCCTGATTCCTCTAAACCGCCGATAATAAGATTGCCAGGCAAAGAAAGTAAAAACACATACAGCGGAAACTCTGTTAATGCGTGTCCCGAAACAGCAAGGTGTATGCCAAAATATATCACCAATCCGAACATAACAAATAAATAGGGATAGATATTGCCTTTTACATAAAATACGTTTTTCAGCCATCCTCTGAAGCTGGTAATTCGCTTGTTTTTCTTTAGTACAAAATAAGATGCAATCCCCGGCGACAAAATATATATGGCAAAAGGGATGTTTGACGCAAATTGTCCAAATGTATTTGTAAAGTTATAGACTCTATAACCAAACTGACCCAAAAAAATAAGCGCACCTGCCGTTGCATAAGCAATGATGAATGTTACTACTGTAAATTGAATTGCAATCTTTTTATCTGTCATGAATTCACTCCTAATATTAACAAATTGATGCACATATTCATATTGCATTAAACAAAGCATAAGTATAATTTTTGCATTCATGTTCACCCTGTTCGCCTATTGTGCATGAACCCGTTGCCATTTGTTTCATTCTACGATTTCAATACAATTCTGTCAAACCTGGATGTATCGCTTTAAGGCTTCTCGCAAGCTGTTATTTTATTGAGATACCACTTTGGGCACCACAAACTTTCTTTCCAGTCGTAGAAATGATACACGCGAAACGCTCCATTCCAAACGGACTAAACGCCTGCTCTAAGGCCACAATAGGCCGCCAGTTTTTATAGCTCCGTAAGGAGCACAGCCGCCCCGACAAGGGGGCATTCATGGGGATCCCAAATAGGAAAAAGCACAAAGGTGTGTACCGTTTTGCCCTGCTTGCCACTCTTGTTATCGGTAAAATAAGGTATGCGCGTTATACCAGGAATACGCACTACCGATTGGCGCTCCGCCCCTTATAATCATTAAAAATAAGGGAGACACCATATATTCCAGCAACTAATAAAATAATATCTTCATATGCGCTAAATATTAGTGATTTTATCCCGGTTAGCCCCCAAATCGTCAACAGCAAAAGTAAAAATCTATTCTTTCTATGATAACCGGAGTAAACTGCAATGCTGACACTTACTATGGGACATGGCATTATGTAAGTTACCATTTGGGAAAAGTGTTGCCTAAAAGAAATGAAATCGCGGGATACAAAACGAACAGTAACAGCAAGATACTTTGCCACCTCTTGGGTTTTCCCAGAACATCATCTTTGTTTTTAATACACTCAAATAATAACAGTACTCCGCAGCACAAATACAGCGGCAGCGCGAAAAAAAATTGAATTGGTTCTGTTCCAAATACGCCAAAAAACACAATCCCAATGTATAAGTTAGCGACACCAAGAACCAGTTTTGCACTCCACTTTATTTTACCTGTATAAGACAGTATTAGTCCAAGTACAAGAAACAGCATTAATATGATTTGAACTGTTATAGTCTGGCTGTTGTATTCACCAATTACTTTCCAAAAAGCAGTTGCATCCATAATGGTTCACCTACCTTTACCTGCGTAATATTTGCCAAATGCGCATTACCCCATTTTCATTTATTTTATTCTACAAACCCAATACAACTCCTTCAAAACCAGATATATCGCTTTAAGGCTTCTTACAGGCTTTTACTATATTGGGGCACTAAATGGGACACCATTTCATTAAAAGCCTGGCATCCGACTCTTATTAAAGCTTCGTTCCGCATTTCGGGCAGTATTCAAAGTCCTCTTCGGTCTCATACCCGCAGTTTTCACACCGTTTCCGGTTCCATCCGGACACTCTGCGACCAGCCTGTACAAGCGTTAAATCCTTTTCGGTTATATCCGGCTGTTCTCCATGCGCCAGACGCCTTCCCACCTCCTGATCCAGTTCATAGATGGTACTGCAGCATGACATCTGAACGTAATAATGCCGGTTCCATTTTATGATGGGAATGAAAAAGAGGCTGAAATAAGAGTAGGTCATAAAAACCTGATATCTCCCATATCCGCCGCACTGAGCGCAGATAACGGTCTTCGCGTATTCCAGTGCCTTCTTTCCCTGACTGATTCCAAAGACGAAAAACATAAAGAATCTCCTTCTCACGTAAATTTATTTTATTATACCATATTTTATCTGTTCTGCTATTAATCTTTACAGAAAACCGCCTTGAACTTTTACAGGCAAACCATTTATAATAGGCGTAAATCAACACAGTCTGCCATTTACAGGCCGCAAGAGGAGGAATTTGTCTTGAAAAAAATGATACTGGTAACCTCACCGCCGGCATGCGGGAAAACCTACATCTCGAAACAACTGGCAAAAAATCTGAAGCACGTCGTCTATCTGGACAAAGATACCCTGATCGTCCTGTCTAACCGCATTTTCGATGTGGCAGGTGAGGAACGCAACCGGAGTTCCGACTTTTTTGAATCCAATATTCGCAATTATGAATATGAGGCTATCATTAATATTGCCATGGAGGCGTTGGATTATGACGATATTGTCCTGATTAATGCGCCGTTTACCCGCGAAATACGGAACCCGGAATATATGGATCAGTTCCGGAAGCGGCTGGCAATGAAGAACGCCCGCCTGGAGATCATCTGGGTCGTCACTGCCCCCGAGATCTGCCATCAGCGCATGATACACCGCAACTCCAGCCGGGACACATGGAAGCTGGAAAACTGGGATAAATATATCAGTGGTGTGGATTTTTCGATTCCTTCAGCCATTGACCGGCCGGACAGCTCTGACGATGATCTTCTTTTATTCTATAACTCGACCGATCAGGAATACCAGGAATCTATGAAAAGAATTGTTGGGATACTGGAAGAGAATGGCTAAACAGGATAAACTGCCGGACAGACCCGCTGGATACAAGGAATCTCATCTCCATTCCTGTATCCGGCAGTCTGTCCGGCAGTTCTTTACCTTTCGCAGATTATAATACACTTACACACGCTAAGCCTCAAAGTTTCACCTCTCCGCCGTCTCCGCTTCAGTTCATGCATCGAATCAATAGAATCCCGATGGATTTTCAGACAGATTAATCATAATGTTCTTCATCTGGGTATAGTGCTCCAGAATAACCTTATGGGTCTCACGGCCGATCCCCGACTTCTTGTAGCCGCCAAACGGCGCCCCGGCCGGAATTGCGTTATACGTATTCACCCACATACGGCCTGTTTCGATTGCACGGCAGACACGGACAGCCCGGTTGATATCCCGGGTCCACACAGCGCCGCCCAGACCGTACTCACTCTCATTGGCCATACGGATCACATCTTCCTCATCCTTGAATTTCATCACAACCGCCACCGGTCCGAAGATCTCTTCCTGCGCCACCCGCATATCATTTGTTACGTCTACAAGCAGCGTCGGCTTTAAGAAACAGCCCTTTGCCAGTTCTCCATCCGTGATTCGTTCACCGCCGCAGGCTACCCTTGCTCCCTCCTTCTTTCCAATCTCTATGTAGTCCAGAATCTTATTCAAATGAGCCTCATAGATCTGAGATCCCATCATCGTGTCCGCCTCCCACGGAAGGCCAACCTTCACGCTGTTAAACTTTGCCACAGCCTCTTCCACGAATCTGTCATAAATGTCTTCATGCACAAATACACGGGATCCGGCACAGCATACCTGCCCCTGGTTGAACAGGATCCCCAGCTGCAGTCCGTCCATCGCCATATCCCATTTGCAGTCCGGGAAGAAAATATTAGCCGATTTGCCACCCAGCTCCAGCGTGGACGGTATCAGTTTCTCCGAAGCCGCGCATCCTACCTGGCAGCCCACCTCGGATGATCCTGTAAATGCCAGCTTTCGGAAACCCGGATGCTCCAGCATATACTGCCCCGACTTCGAACCTCTTCCTGTCACAATATTAAAGACACCAGGAGGCAGAATTCCGTCGATCAGCTTCGCCAGCTCCAGCACGCTTAAGGAAGTATAGCTGGAAGGCTTAAATACTGTACAGCACCCTGCTGCCAGCACAGGCGCAAGCTTCCAGGCCGCCATCAGGAATGGGAAATTCCACGGCACGATCTGGCCCACGACACCGATCGGTTCCCTTAAGATCAGGCTCAGCGTATTCTCATCCAGCATGGCCGCCTCTCCCTCTTCCGTCCTCACCGCTCCGGCGAAATAACGGAAATGATCGGATGCATACGGAATATCGATCGTCATGGTCTCTCTGATCGGTTTTCCATTGTCCAGCGTCTCCAAAAGAGCCAGTCTCTCCTTATTCTGATCAATCACATCTGCAATCTTTAACAGTGCATCCGCCCTCTCTGCAGGCGTCGTCTTCTTCCAGCTCTCCCACGCGGCCCATGCGGCATCTACCGCGGCGTCTACATCCTCTCTCGTAGCTTCCGCGCATGTGGACAGATATTCGCCATTCGCCGGACAGTAAGATTTAAATGTACCGCCATCGGATGCGTCGACCCATTGGCCGTTGATGTACAGGTTATAGCTCTCTCTTGCTGCATTTTCCATATAACGTCTCCTTTCTAATAAAAAATTTGATGCAGGGCATTCTCCGCGGCCCTGCCGCACTCTTTTGTTCTGTTTCCAGTATAACAGTTTTGGAAAATAATGGCAATAATAGATATTTTGTTCACAATTAATCGAATTATTTTTGTATATAATATACATTTTCTGACAAAATTGTGTTTTGATCGTTAATTAACTATCAAAATATTTTTTAGGTAAAAAATTGGAATGCGGTCGCTTCAGCGGCCATATTTCCATAGCGCGGAGTGTGCCTCCTGCCCGGAGGGCTTTTTTGTGTAACAGGAGCACTTTCCTGCTGCACAAAAAAGCAGGAGAATCGCCGAAGCCTCAAAGGCCCTGGCAATTCTCCCGCCATTTTCCTGTTACTATCTTTCTGTACTTACTTCTGAGCGACCATAAAAGGTGAGCAGGTATAATCCGCAGATTCCGACCAGCGCATACACGATTCTGGAAATCCAGGACATGCTGCCGAAAAGGAATGACACCAGATTAAAATTGAAGAAGCCTACCAGACCCCAGTTTACCGCGCCGATAATGGCGATGGTAAGGGCTGTATAGTCCAATGCTTTGTTACCCATGGCACTACCTCCTTGTTGTGAGCACCCGGCGGCTTTTTTTCCCCGCCTGCGTGCGATAACTGCCGCCTCTCAGAGGAGAAAATGATTTCCTTTCTCATTGAAGTGGCTTTCTTTTTTTATTATGGGGAAGTTTTTGGGTTTTTATACACTTTGTACTAAATTAACAGACAATCCGCACCACCTGTCATTTTCCCAGATGGTCGATCCGTTCCTTTATCTCATCCTCCCGGCGGTTGAACAAAAGGCGCTCGTTATACTGGTAATATCTCTGGCACTCATATTCCTGAAGGAATTTTATGCTGTAGTAATTCGTATTCAGTTCGGTGATAAACACCGCCATCTCCTGACTGTCTCCAAAGGATATTTCCATAAAATCAAAGGCGTGTTCCAGCATGGCTCCGCTCTCGTCGAACCGTTTTTCATACCGCTCCCGCTCACGGCCAAAGTAAGACCTTACCGTCTCCCACGCCGCCTCCTGATCCGGTGCTTCCGCGAAACGAAGCTCTTTTTTATACTGCTCCAGAATCCGTTCCACATCCCGGTGCAGGTAATCGCTCTGACAGTTTAAAAGTCCGGCTTCCCGCTTCTTTTCCCAGACCTGTTTGAATTCCTTTTGCACCGTGAGGAAGCGTTCCTCCATATCTCCGTCCAGACTTCCATCATGCAGCTTTTTTAACTCCGCCATTAAAATTTCCAGCTTTTCCGCATCTTTTACCACCTGCTTAAATCCGCTGTTCAGCTTCGAGAGCAGGAGGCCGATTACGCTCAGTTTCTCGTCAAACTGGGCATGTTTTAGCTTATTGCAGAGATTTTCCCGGATCGATCCTGCTAAAATTTCATCGATCTGGTAATCGTCCTGGTATTTATAATAGAGTTCCAGGTAATTGGAGAAATCCTTGGCTATCTTCGGGTACTGGAGATACTGTCCGATCACCTCCCGATCCGCCTTTTTTCCGAGTTTTTCATATACTTCAATAAATCGTGATAAATCTTCCCAGCCTCGCGGAGTAGCAAACAGACGGCCGTCCACCGTAGTCTCAATCCGGCAAAATGATTCCGGCCTCGCGTTCAGATAGGAGATTATGGCGGGATGGATCGACTGTTCATACGCATACTGCTTCCAAACCTCGTAGTCCGGCTCCACGTGAATCATTTTAATCCGGTCCAGGGTCACCACATCAAAATCCCTTACGGATTTGTTGTATTCGGGCGGATTACCGGCCGCTGCTATGATCCAGCCTTCCGGAATCTGATGGTTTCCAAATGTCTTACACTGTAAAAACTGCAGCATGGCAGGCGCAAGCGTCTCCGAAACGCAGTTAATCTCATCGATAAACAGAATTCCCTCCGAAAGACCGGTCTGTTCGATTTTATTGTAAATGGATGCCACGATCTCACTCATGGTGTACTCCGTCACACTGTACGGCTTACCGCCATACTCTTTCTTAACGATAAACGGAAGTCCAATCGCACTCTGCCGGGTGTGATGGGTAATGGTATAGGCCACCAGCCCAATTTCGCATTCCCGCGAAATCTGCTCCATAATCTGCGTCTTGCCCACCCCCGGCGGTCCGATTAACAGAACCGGACGCTGACGGACAGATGGGATTTCATAGGCGCCGTACTCGTCCTTCAGCAGATACGCCTCAATGGTATCCTTTATCTCTTCCTTGGCTCGTTTTATATTCATAATTGATTGATTTCCTCCTCTGTCAGGATAATTTTCATCGCCCACGCGGGGACGGATACATCTTCATACTGCCCTTCCACAAAGACAAAGGCCGTGTCATAGGCGGGCATTCGGACAGGGTATATTCCCTTTCCATCGGTAAAGTATAAAAGCCCTTTGAGTTTCTTAAATTTCCCCTGATTCATCAGTCCATTCACGTATTCAAAGGCCGGCCGGAAATCAGTTCCGCCCAGTCCCGATATAGTAAAGTTCTCCATATAGGCCTTCATTTCGTCCTGGCTGGTAATCGTCTCATCAGACCGGATCGTCTCATCGCACTGTATGATGTGGATATTGATTTTCCGGAAATAGCTCTCGGATTCACAGAGCACGGAATACGTCTCCTCCAGGAACCGCCGCACCAGCTCCCCGGAGCAGGACATCGAAGTATCCACCACGATCACAAAATCTTCAATGCGGTGAACCTCCTTCGATTCCAGCGGTTCAATCAGCGGCATATTGCCGTACAGCTCCATTCCATACGTATAAAACACGTAGTCGAAGGAATCCTGGTCCACCTCGTTCTCTTCACGAAGTACGGAAAACCTGCGCAGAAACTGCTTATAATCATACCGTTCCCGGTTTTCAACCCGCACGGCCTCCAACAGGTTTCTGGAGTCCTCCGCGTCCTTCTCGCCGAAGGATTCCATCTCCGTCTGCATCTTCTCTCTGTTATTCTGCCACTTATTCTGGCGCTCCTGGCGGATCCTAGGATCTTCTTCCCTCTCCCAATGGTCATGGTTATCCACGTAAAACTCTGCCGCCATGCGCTCGTATTCCTCTTCGGTTAAATCCATGTCCTGAAGCGACTTATAGATGCCCTCCGCCGTCAGGACCCGGAGCTTTTCCTTCAGCTTCGCGTATACTTCTCTCCGGTAAACCGACTGATGGCGGTAAACGTTCTTTACGTAAAATTCATCGATGATGGATTCTATGGCAATGTCACAGGCCAGATTCCAGTACGGGACCGCCCGTTTTCCCCGCGTATCCATATGGCCCAGCAGGCAGTGGAATACCATGTGAAGAAAGGCCCGGTTAATCAAAACCCTCCCCCGTTTATACATACTCATCAAATGCTCCGGCTGGTAATAGATGAGAAATCCATCCGTTGCCACTCCGCGCCCTGCGCGGTCCGCCAGAAATCCAAGGCTGCTTAAGGCCACGTCCAGATAGCGAAAATTTAAATACAGTTCATTTCTGGAATTTGTCAGAATATCGTGGCAGATTTCTACCTCTTCCAGCTCGTCGAGCTGCTGCTGCCGCAAAGGATCTATCATATGGCTTCACCTGCCTTTCTTTATATTGTTTTATTGTTTTATTGTTTTATTGATTTATTGTTTTGTTGATTTATTGTTTTGCTGCTTTATTGTTTTCTTTCTGTCATTTTCCTGCTTTACATGCCTACAGCGAAAATGACCGTTTTTTTGCCGGGAAACGCCGGTGGCGCAGATCCATCAGGCCGCTCAGTACCTCCGTCTCACCTTCCCGGCCGGCCAGTTCGATCATCTCATCCAGCGTTTCCTTCCGGTCCGCATAATGGACCGCCAGCCAGGAATAAGTTTCCGTGTCTCCCGCTGCCAGTGCACATTCCGCGGCCCCACCCATGTGTTCCCTCAGATACTCCTCATACGCCCCTCGATGCGGTTCCATCAATTCCAAAGGATACTTAAGCCGACCCATTACAAGGGAGCAGACGACCCGCTCCGGCTCCTGAACTTTGATATGGGGAAACAGCGCATCGTATTTGGAAAAACGGAATTCGGTCTGCTCGAAACAGTAGCGGTACATGTGGCCGCATCCATGCATTTCCCGCATGATGATGCGGGCGGGTGTATTTTCCACGGATTCCTCAAACATTTCCGGGAATACCAGTTTTGCCTGGAGAGCTGATTTTGCAGGTGGTGAAGTTAATTCCGATTCTATATAATAGTTTACATAAAGTTCCTGTCTCAATTCTGATATCAATTCCTTAAAACAGGAACGGCGGCCTGGAATTATGTGAATATCCATATGTCTGATGCTGGCACAACCGGTAAAAAGGCCGGACCCTACATCTTCGATCGTACTATAGCACCGGATCGTATTCAGTTCAAAACAGTTATAGAATGCGTAGTTGCCGATTTTTTTAATCGTCCGCGGAAGAATGATTTCCTTTAAGTGGCCGCAGCATGCCACCGGCGGCAGTTCAACAGCCTCGGGACTGGAGGCATTCATCTCCGCTTCCATTCCGTTTTGTGCATTCCCTTCGGCGTCGGCCAGCAGAATCTTTCCCGCTGCCTTTAGCATTTCCCGCCGTCCCCAGCCCTCGGAAAAAGCGTATGCCGCCAGCTCTGTTACCGGTTTTCCATCTATTGTCTCAGGAATCTCGACCAGGCCGTCATAGCTTCTGCAGCCGAGTATTGCGATTGCTTCGTTCTTTATCTGATATAAAAACATGAACAGACGTCCTGCCTTTCTGTTATACGGATCTATTGTATAACAGATGAATATAACAGAAACGAATCAAAATTGCAATGGATAAATTTTCTCTTGACAAACAAAAAAGAAAGGTATAACCTAAGAATCATAAGAGCAAATCGAACTGCAATGACGGAACCAGTACCCATTCTAAATGCGAGACAGAGAAAAACGGCATACCTGCTGAAAGCCGTTTTCCGTACAGTATGGCGAACACCACTCCCGAGCACCGTCAAACCAATGGCGGCGTATCTTCTGCGTTAAGGAAGCAGTGTCTCACGTTTGGACACGAGTGAAAAATCAAGGTGGAACCGTGCATCCGACATTCATGCACCCTTGGACAGGATTATTCTGTCCAGGGGTGTTTTTTGTTCTTTTCAACAGTCAAAAACCCCGCCACAAGCAACGGGGCATCAAATTTGCAGCGTCGCGAACGGCGGGGTATTTGACCCTCGCGGCAGTCGCCAAATGGACGCGCCAGCGTGTCCGTTTAGCTCGTTGCTCGCGGGAATAAACAAATGTGGATTGAAACAATCACGTCTCACGAAAAAGCATCATAAATCTCAGAGTATAAGGAGGATCATCATGAAAGTAACTTTAAAAAATGGAGAAGTAAAAGAATTTGACAGCCCGCTGTCCGTCTATGAGATTGCGGCATCCTTAAGCGCCGGCCTGGCAAAAAAGGCGTGCGCCGCGGAGATCGATGGAACCCCGGCGGATCTGCGTACCATTGTATCCGGAGACTGCGGGCTTACGATCCTGACCTTTGAAGACGAAGGCGGCAGGGCGGCCTTCCACCATACCACTTCCCACATTCTGGCACAGGCCGTCAAAAGGCTGTTTCCGGAGACTAAGCTGGCCATCGGACCGTCTATCGCCGACGGATTTTACTATGACTTCGACCGCCCGGAACCATTTTCTCCGGAGGACTTAGAAGCTTTGGAAGCGGAAATGAAGAAGATCGTCAAAGAAGACTTAAAACTGGAGTATTTTACGCTTCCGCGTGAGGAAGCCATCGCCCTCATGAAGGAGAAGGATGAGCCTTACAAGGTTGAGCTTATCGAGGATCTTCCGGAAGAAGAAACCATCAGCTTTTACCGTCAGGGCGAATATACCGACCTCTGTGCGGGGCCGCATTTAATGACTACTGGTCCTGTGAAGGCATTTAAGCTGACCTCCATCGCCGGCGCTTACTGGCGCGGTGACGAGCACAATAAGATGCTGACCAGAATCTATGGCACATCGTTCCCCAAGGCTTCCGATTTAGAGGAATATTTAACCAGAATTGAGGAAGCGAAAAAGCGCGATCACCGGAAACTGGGAAAAGAACTGGGTCTGTTTACGATCATGGACGAAGGCCCGGGATTTCCATTTTTCCTGCCGAAGGGCATGGTGTTAAAAAATGCGCTGACAAACTTCTGGCGTGAGATCCATGAGCGCGAGGGATACGTGGAAATCGCCACTCCCATCATGTTAAACCGCTCTCTGTGGGAGACTTCCGGCCATTGGGATCATTACAAGGAAAACATGTATACAACAACCATTGACGATACGGAATTTGCAATCAAGCCCATGAACTGTCCGGGCAGTATGCTGGTTTACAAATCCCAGCCGCGTTCCTACCGTGATCTGCCGCTGCGTATGGGAGAACTCGGCCTGGTACACCGCCACGAAAAATCCGGCGCGCTCCACGGCCTCATGCGGGTTCGCTGCTTCACACAGGACGACGCTCATATCTACATGACGCCGGATCAGATTACCGATGAAATCAAAGGCGTGGTACGCCTCATCGACGAGGTCTACAATATGTTTGGCTTTAAATACCACGTCGAACTCTCCACCCGCCCGGAAGACAGCATGGGCAGCGACGAGGATTGGGAGATGGCGACAAACAGCTTAAGAGAAGCGCTTGATGAGATGGGATACGAATATATCATCAACGAAGGCGACGGCGCCTTCTACGGTCCGAAGATCGACTTCCACTTAGAGGACTCCTTAGGCCGCACCTGGCAGTGCGGTACCATACAGCTTGATTTCCAGCTTCCGCTGCGGTTTGAGGCGGAATATACAGGCGCGGATGGCGAGAAACACCGCCCAATCATGATTCACAGAGTACTGCTGGGCTCCATTGAGCGTTTCATCGGCATTCTGATCGAACATTATGCAGGAAAATTCCCGGCATGGCTGGCTCCTGTTCAGGTAAAGGTGCTCCCGATCTCCGACAAGAATGCAGCATATGCAAAAAATGTGTATGATGCCTTAAAGAAGAGCCACATCCGCTGTGAGATCGATGAACGCCCTGAAAAGATCGGCTACAAGATCCGCGAGGCACAGCTTGAGAAGGTTCCGTATATGCTGGTGGCAGGAGCGAAGGAGGAGGAGAATCAGACGGTGGCAGTCCGTTACCGCGATTCCGGTGAAAATGTCACTATGACGTTGGATGCGTTTACCGAAATGCTGAAGAAAGAGATTGAAGAACGAGATTAAAGAACGAGATTAAAGAACGAGATTGAAGAACGAAAGTAAATAAAGAAGCAGGGAGAACGGGGCAGATTGATATGCCCCCTGTCAAGTAGGCAGGCTAAATATCTAAAGCAAAGTGCAGATGAACGATCACACAGATTTGTGTGGTCGTTTTCTATGCACTCCATAGCTCTTTATATTTCTCAATTCTCTTATTGGTAGGAATTGGATATTGTTGAATTTTCTCAGATTGTAACGCTTCATTCCTTACTTCCAATGGTGTTTTACAATGATATCTATCCTGTGGACGTTCGGTTGAATAAAATCGTATGTAATCATTTATTGCATGCCTTAAAGAAGCTTCATCCGCGATTTCATACATTTGATACATTTCAGCTTTAATAATGCCCCAAAAACCCTCTGTAGGTCCGTTATCAATACAATGTCCCACTCTTGACATCGATTGTTCCATTTCCTGTTCCATAAGTTTTCTTTTAAACTCTTTACTGGTATACTGAAATCCTCTGTCTGAGTGAAAAAGTGGCTTGGCATCTGGATTGGCTGCGATTGCTTTTTCAAATGTTTTAAATACCAGATGGCTATCATTTCTGCTGCTTATGACATATGAAACTGGATATCTGTCATATAAATCCAGAATGGCACTTAAATAGAGCTTCTTCTGTGTTTCTGGCACTTTGAATTCCGTTATATCTGTTGCCCATTTCTTATTAGGTGCATCTGCACAAAAATCTCTTCCAAGTTTATTTTCAGCTGTTTCATCAGGTGCAGAAGATTTATATTTTTTCTTTTTCTTTCGGATTTCTGCATGGATATCGAGTTTTTGCATGATTCCATGCACACGTTTTTTACTGTAGTCCGTATGATTAAAATAATTGATCCACGAAGTCATTCTACGGTATCCCAGGATGTGGTTAAATCGTTCATCATACTCTTTAATCAGCTCCGCTAGTTTTCTGTTTTTCAGTTCCTGCTCAGGAATTTCACGATGAAGCCATTTGTAATACGCTGCCCGTGATAGTTCCAGTTGTTTACACATCCAGTTAATGGTCCAATGCCTGTTTTCATAAAAGAACTTTATTGCCATAAACCTGGAATCATACCGCTGTTTTCCAAACCTCACATCCTTTCGAATTCTCTCACTTTTTTTAACAGTTCTGTCAGCATATCCTTTTCTTCAAGCTGACGCTTTAATCTAAGATTTTCACGCCGCAAGCGTTCTAATTCATCAACCTCATCATCTGTTTTACGATGCCCCCGCTTATCTGTTAATGCATCATTTCCATTCGCCTCATATTTCTTTACCCAGGAATAAACCTGGCTGTAAGATACATTGTACAAGGATGCAGTATCTTTGTAATTACGTTCGTGATCAATACAGTATTCAACAATTCTTTTGCTTTCCTCAATCGTTGTTTTTCTTCTTGCTTCTGCCATATAGACCTCCCTTTTAGGATTATAATCCTTAAGTTCTCTATTGGCATTATACATCAAAATCCAGTTGCGTAATTGAGTTGTAGAGGAAATATCATATTTTATTATTAATTCTTCTAAAGAACTTTGTTCCGTGATATACTCTTCAACTACTTGAAGCTTAAAATCTTTTGTATAACTTTTGTTATTTAGCTTTTCCTGAAAAGCTAGTATTCCATACTTATCATACTTTTTTGACCATTCTATAATTGTTTTTTTTCTTGTTGTTCCAAGAGCAGTACATATTTCTTCTAAGCTGTGCGTACCATTGCGATAATCCTCACATGCTTGTACACGTTGTTCTATAGAATATCTTGATTTTCTAGACATAAAAAATACCTCCTAAGTAGATTTGGTTATTTACCTTGTCTACTTAGGAGGTATCATATCAGATATCATCGCGGCGTTCTCCCTGTTTTCTTAATCGCTCAATGTCGGATCATAGTACGCCCCGGTGTCGTCCAGTTCATATCCGTCAGGCGTGACAGTATTGGTCATCATGGCCCCATCCGGTCCGGCGTAATACCAGCAGAACCAGCCTTTCAGCCACTGATTTACAGCCATAACGCCGTCTTCTCCAAAATAATAACGTTTTCCCTTATCCATCAGCCAGGCACTGCTTAAAAAGCTTCCATCGCCCTTCTTATATTTCCACTGGTCATTTTCCTGTATCCATCCTCCGTCTATGGTCCCGTCTCCCCTGGCGTCCATAACATAAAAGGTTCCCATGTTCACAGCGGCTCCGCTGGGTACTACAACAATTAACTGGGCCTTTCCGGCGTTTTTTGCATGGTACCGAATTGTATTGAACCCTTCCTCATTCAGAACAATCTCCGCTGTTATGACGTTCATGTCGGTGGTTCTGATCGTGGCACGGCGCACCCAGCCACTCTCAGATTTAGTTAGAATCATTTCCCCGTCAGTCCCCGCCATGACAGTCGTCCCATCGTATAAGAAGGCTCCCGCCTCCTCTGAACTGATCTCAAAATACTCCCCCGCTGTCTCGATACCGTACGCGTTTACCGGTGCCATTGCTATTACGGCCGTGAGCAGCAATGTCGCAAAGCATTTTCCTTTTTTCATCATAAAATCCCTCCTAAACAGACATGAAAATAAACGTTACACCCATTACTCTGCCATAATTATACCACGATTCAGGAGTTATAGAAGATGATAACAGAAAATAGTTATTTTTTTACTTTATTTATCTCAAACATATCGGCGAGCAGAAAATTCCGTCAAAGCATACGCTGCCACACCTCCGCTCATAATGATCGAATCACAGCTATTGTAAGGCCAAAGTATTCACTCCTGTCTATTACCTCTAAACCTTATACTGCCTCTTATCAAAATCATACTCTTCTACAATTCGCAGCACGCCCCTAGCGTCAGTAATCATACACTTGCCCTCATTGGATCCCTTGTCCGGACAAAGAAGAAAAGCTTCCCCCGCCGGATCCAACTGATACCCTGTAAGCATGTTTCCTTCTCTGTCAAACAGATACCATCCGCACGTACCATCTGTTGCCTCCCGCAACCAGTACCAACCATTGCAGGCATAAGAGCCGTCAGAATACTGATACCACCATCTCTGACCATCTGCAGTTGGTTGAAACCCCTCGTGGTATGTTACAGGCACCTGATCAGACGAGTAGTCAATATCACACAGCTTAAGTACCTTTTGCCAGGCTGTAGCGGATACTTTGGTCTTAATTGTTCCATAGTTAATCCCCTTTGCTTCGATACACCAGCCATTACCGATAAACACCCCAATATGTCCCGGTTTCCACAGTGCCCAACCAGTCATAGATTCGTCCAGATGGTCAATGTTTACACGTTCTACTGCAGTGTCATAATAGTTGTAGCTCCCCCTGATCCGGCCCGTGTACCAGCTGATAAGACCGCTGCAGTCCGTACAGTGCTGGCCAATGTATTTAGCTGCCTTATACTTATAGGCAGATGTATAGGTACCGGGATTTTCGCGAGCCAGCTGGTCAATACGTGCCTGAGTCATAGACTCTCCTTTGGCGCCAAATACGTATGGTGTGCCAATCTTACTATTGCAATGCTCTATCAGTCCATTTCTTGTTTTTTCCATATCGTTATTCTCCATTAAAAAAGGCCCGGAATGTTTCCCAGGCCCCATCATTGTTACTTCACAAAATGTAATATTACAGCAGTACCGCCACTCCTCCGCCGTACGGAAGGACTGGTTGTCGTTACTAATTATCATCAATTCTATAATCCGTGCTGTCAATCTTGTCCTTTAATACCGCTATGTACTTACATAGCCAATCCGGTACGTTAGCCCCCATTCTGCCGGCATTTTCAATAATAGACAGCAATTCATTGAGTATATACCAAACAGCCACTAATAACCCGAAAAAGGCTGAAACAGGCATATTAAACCCAAGATCCTTAGATATCATGATAATTATATAATCTACTACCATAGCCACTGCAATAACACAGAGATAACCGACTTTTTTTATGATCCCTTTGGCGCCCTTCTTTGATGTCCAGCCAAAACGGTCATCGCCCAGATGATCAATTGCTTCCACCTTGCTGGCCAGCATTCCCGTAATATAATCCACAACCATCATGGTAATCAGGATGCACATCACCGGAAACAGAATTCCCAGCTTATCGGAAAACCAGGCACCCACAAAAGCCGAGATCCCCTGGACTGCAATTATATATTCCTTTTTCATAGTGATTCCTTTCTATTGAAATAAAATAAGCCGCTTTTGAGCGGCGGTATATTAAGTTAAAAATTCTATTTTTCTTAATGAAATCATATTTGTTTGATAATTTTTTGTATTTATCGAGCCTTGTATGCCAAAAAACCAAAAATCATTTTTATAATTTGGTGAGATGTTTAATTCATATACATAAACTCCGTTCTTATTCCATTCACTATAATGATCGAAATATGGTGAAAATGATGGACGCCCTGTGTTTGAAGCACTATCAAGTATCTGATAGCCATTGTAATAACATGTTTTGGGAAGAAAGCCGCAAATAATTTCAAACCATGAATACGATTCTGATTTATAAAATTTAGGCGAAAATTCTATTCGTACTTTGCTAAAGGGGCCTAAATGAATGGATTTCTTCGATAACATCATGTAATTTTCAGAAGCAGTTTTATAAGCTCTTATATCTATGCTGCCATCATTATAATTTTGTATTGTATACTGTGCCCAGAACCCATTCGCCAATACACCCGAATAAGTTCCCATATTAAAAGACGTTTGCCCTGAGGCCAAATAAGAATAATCCGCCATTGTCCCAACTAAGCCGCCTATATTTATGCCCTGTCTGATATTTCCTGGCTGTAACCCCGGTAAGTCAGCCTGTATCCAATTAACACCATTAAGGTAATGTCCATTTCTCACCCCCAAATTGATACAACCACCCCAGGCGCTGGTTCCTGTTGCATATGCTCGATCCGTACCAGATACATCTGCATTCTGAAATGCAATATTTGGACCACTTACTTTGCCTCTACCATTGTGGTATCCCTCAGGAACAGCAATTTGGGCATTCAGTCCTACGGAGCCGTTCCAAGCCCCACGCTGTGTTACCGCAGGGCCTGTAACTTTACCCGCACCATTATGGTGACCATCAGGTATAGCAATTGATTCATTCATACCGACATTAGCCGCCCAAGAACCTCTCTCCGGCATACTTCCGGGCGCTGGATCGTCTTCTCCTCGTACCCCTGCAGTATAACCTGACAATACCTGTGCTCTTCCTGCAGTGCAATCTTCCTGATCAATCCCTCCAACACCACCTAATGCTATAATAACTTTTCCCACGTTCTACTCCTTTCTCCTCATAATCAGAATTATAGGTAAGTAAAACTAGAAATTAGAGTTAAAATATCGAAATATTAAACCTTATTTTTGTATTATAAATTAAAATTACTTACTGCGATTAAATACTGTAAAGAAAGTTGAAAAATTAAAACCTATAATTCTGATTATCAGAATCTAATATTTTGAGTATCTCCACCTTTTCATCTTTGGACAAATTTCTATATGTATCCAGTATTTTTGCTGAATCCTCGCCGCGTTCCTTTCTTATACGCAAAGCCTCTATAATTATATTTTTTGCAATATTACTAAGCATTGTACACACCCCCAATTACGTCTGCCATGACGCAGGTAAGATCATCAATTTGTGACTGAATCTGATTTTTCTCCTGAATCTGCTGTAAGTGCTGATGGCTAACAAGAGAATACCATGTCCAACCGTTTTGTATGCGTTCACCTTTTAAGTCTTTTTTATACATGGGGTCACCTGCTTCATTTAAAACAATATTACCGTTTCGGTCTAGCAAGAACTCATATGTTGGCTCATACCTGTATTTTCTAATACATTCGATACACCAAGTACCAAAAATCTCCTCTCTTGTTTTATCAGTTTCAATTTCATATACATATTGATCTGGCTGTACATCCAAAGAGAGAACTTCATAATTTTTATTAGTATATATTTTCATTAACTGACCTCCTATCAGTATCCCATCACAATTACATCATATTGGGTTGATCTTTTATTAACTGGAATTCTTACAACATTATTTGTCCCAAATATCATATTGGGACCATCCATTCGTGCACAAGCACAATAATCTTGGGCATAATTAATAAGAAAATAATTCCCTGAACGGCTATAATACGAATGGTATGCTGTATTTGGTACATATAATGCCTCTGCATGAAGTATTGTACTGAACCCAACGTTTACATCTATATATGGATAGCTAATTGTTCTATTATTATAAGACAGAAATCCTAACGAAGTTGATGTGGAATTCACGGTTGCCCTAAATGTCCTTACATTTATATTAGGTACTGTTCCCCAAATACCAAGACATGATTGACCTTGTACCATTTTCTCAGCAGTTAATCCAATAGCATTTGCCACTTCAGAAGGCGTGCGGTAGTTCCAGGCATTATGTCCATCTGATTGATAGTACCCATTAGGAAAATAATAGTAAAGCCCTTGTCCATTCATTCCAGACTCTGGAGCATGAGTTCCCGGTGAAAAACTTGCCATATTACCAGTGCACTTCACACCATTTTTCCAGTATGTATATCCGTTCAGTACTTTAGTATTATCCGCTGACACGTCACCAGTCCATACTACCCACGTATCCCCTTGGACTCCAGCTATATTATATCCGGCTCGGATTTTATCGGCTGAAATTCCAAGGTCACTTCTGAATTTACTGACCGGAACGAACACATAAGGTTTTTCTCCATTTTCATCTGCAACTGAATAGTTGCCCGGTTCCATTCTGATAAAGTAACCACTGTTATTATCCCACCAGGAGATATTTGAATATGTCTGCTGATTCGCAGAAGGAATTAACCCTCTTTGGGGCTCATCACTCCCCGCCCCATAAAACACTTTGTCAGCCAGAACACTATAGGGTACTGCTGTCAACCCGTCAAGATCAGCACCGCCTCCCGGCATTGGTATTACTTTTCCCATCTCATCAACCTCCTTCTGTCAAAATTCGAAAATCTACCGTAGGTTTCTTATATGCCTTAAAGGTTATTTTTCCATTGGCTACTCCGTCCGGATTACACATTAAAAAGCCTGCGGCTCTGTTCCAGGCTTTTACTTGATCTATTGTTGCATTTTCTGGAATATAGACCCCTATTACTTTCATATCATCGACAGCCGTTAAACCAGTACAATTTACAGTTTGAGTATATGGGTACGATCCGCTCCACGCTGCAGCAGTAAGAGTTATAATCCGCCGGGTAACCATTTTTTTTAAAACTCCATCAAGTATATCCATATTATTATTAAAGTCTTCAGGCGTTGCCACATCAGTCTCTTCGGGCTTCTTTAATCCATAATATTGTGTTGTCTGCATCCTTACACTCCTTTCATAACTTTTACTTGTTTCCACGTTTTTGTTTTAAGTTCTCCCCACATCATTGCTTTTAAATCTCCCCAGACTGTATAAGTATACTCAAAACTATAAGACATGTGGGCCGGTTTAACCGCCTCCAGCATCTCAATAAAAGCCTGCATGTTTCGTGGTATACCCTTAATCCCCACAAAACGCACAACAAAATGATATTTCGTATTATCCTCGATAACCAGCACTTCTCCTCCAGAAAATGCTGCGGCTGTTTCTTCTATCATCTGTTTTGTTGTTGTACTCTGCCCTCGCAGTTTTGCCATGAGAATCTCACGACGCCGTTCGTAAGACAGAGATAAGTTTGTAGTGATCTCATACATCTCCTCCCACAGAACCAGCCCCCAAGTTGCCGTCACAATAAAACACTGGTTAAACAAATTTCTAAAATTATTCTGAAGATATCCAACTTCGTATCCCTCCGCCTGGTAGAGTTCCTTCAATTCCAGAAGCTCTGACAAAAAGGGCGGCGCGTATCTGGCCAAATCCACAAAAAATTCTTCTGTTGGCCGAATATCCTCTGATTCCTGAGCATACTGCACAAGACCATATCTTATCTTACCATACATATTCTAAGTCACCTCTTTCCAGACAGTTATTTTGCCCACCTTATCATATCAGGCACCTTCTGTAATTATCTGAAAATCTACCATTGGTTTCTTGTATGCCTTAAAGGTTATTTTTCCAGCTGCCACCCCGTTTGGATTACATATAAGGTACCCGGCAGCCTTATTCCATGCTTTCACCTGATCCAGAGTTGCATTTTCTGGCACATATACCCCAATTACTTTGATATCATCGCCCGCCAATACCCCAGAGACAGATGCTTCCTGGCTAAAAGGATAAGAACTGCTCCATCCTGCTGCCGTTAAAGTCAAAATCCGGTGAGTTCTTTTTATATAGATACTATCATGATTATGGTTCTTTGCCGCTGCATCTGCGATTCCGTATCCGGCCAGTGTTGTAGGATTTATGCCCCCCGTCACATGTCCCTGGACATTGACTGTAACACTTCGGTATGTTCCGGCCATAACTCCGGTGTTTGGATGAACATAATTATTGGCGTTGCTGGCAATCCCGTTTAACTTTGTTTTATCTCCCGCTGACATCAGACCAGCTGTCGACACAGTGGCAATATCATATGTAGTGTTCGTATCTGCCGCCCAGACCGCAGTGCCATCCGATGACCATTTTAAAAACTGTCCGGAAATTCCTCCTGCTGGAATATGCTTGTTACCTGAAGTAGTCGGGTGTGTATAAACTGTATCAGTAAACTTTGCACCTGCTGGCACGTCTGCATTTATTGTATGTTTATTTACTGTGGCTGCATTTCCGCCATTGGCTAAACGCGAGTCACTGAGTCTGGCATCATTTCCCTGGCATACATTCCCCTCAGTGCTCCCAAAGTCCTTATTGAACGCTGATTTCTTGGTAAAAACAGGTTCTGCTCCCAGCTCACCGGCTGTCGGCTTATTCGCTTCCGTATACACCCGATACCAATTTCCCCAATTATTGTAATAGTTTCTCATATACTTTTTGGGATTTGTTATTGCATATTCCGTTAACTCCTGGTATATACCAGCATGCTTACCAACAATCATAAAAAAAGCAGAGGCCGACGGACAATTGTTCAATGTGGCGGACGTTGCATTTGTTGGACAGGAATAAATTCCGGGAGCAGTAATTGTATTTAAATCTGCATTTGCAGTCAAACTATTAACATTTAAGTAATTTGCGTAAGAGGCCGTCCCTCCGTTTGCCGGCAACGATGCCGGAAAATCTGTTATTTGTGACTTCGTGTGGGTATGCACCGGCAGTGCAGTAAGTGCACTGTTCCATTTATCCATCAAGGCCTGGGTGATCTTATCCAGCACAGTTTTATTGGCATGGGTATGGTTCTGGCTCGTATCTACGTCGGCAGCCGTAATATATCCTGTATCATTGGTAAACTGTGACAGCTTTGCCGGCATATCCGTAATTTGGCTCTTCGTATGAGTATGTACTGCTGGCGGAAACGAAGATGGTATATTTTTAATATAGGCATCAGATGTCGAATCTTTTACAGCCCAGTCAGACTGTATATTAACTTCTGCACCGGCTGCGATCCCCATTAATTTTGTTTTTTCGGCCGTCGTATAGTCATTGGCCGACAATCCCTTTCCAGACACCTTGTCAACCTTATTACCGACTGTATTCCAGGCATCCATTAACGTCTGCGTGATCCCATCCAGAATACTTTTATTGGAGTGAGTGTGCTTTTTACTATCCGCATCATTCCAATTCGTTCGCTCCAATACGGTAATATGTTTGATCGTGTCACTCACATGGGTATATGCCATATTCCAGTTATCTGTCACTGCCTGCGTAATCTTATCAAGAATGGATTTATTGTTGTGGATATGTTTCCTGCTGTTCGCATCATCATAGGCAGCCTTGTCTTCTTTACTAAGAAGACCATCCACGCTATGAGTTGCTTTTGGTATCGCATTCGCTGAAATGGCAATCCATACCGTCCCATTCCACCTATAAGTATAGTCCGTATCCTTGACATTAACCGTCCAGCCATCCTCGGGATTCGGATAAACAGCGGCAATATCTGAAAAAGTATCAACCGCCTCTTTCCAGTCAATAGCCGTTTCCAAAGCGCTGAATTTATTATCCACCTCATTGCGGGAGTATTTATCGTCCCAGTTTGGTTTGTTGGCTGCAATCGTATCCCTGATAGAATTCTCTGTCGTAACTGCACGGGAGGTTTCTGACTTAATACTGTTTTGCAGTTCCAGCTCTTTCGTCTCCGCACGTGCCGCTTCTGCAGTGATATGATCCGCATTGGCCTTTTCAGCCGCCTTTGCCCTGGATACTTCCGACTGCATGTTTTCCGTCAGGACTTTCTCTGCCCCTTCCGCTCTAGCGGTTTCTACCTGCAGGTTTTTCGTCAGCTCCGCCTCTGCTCTTTCTGCCCGGCTCATCTCGTTGGCCAGATCCGCCGTTATCCTTTCCTCTTCCGCCGTTGCACGTTTCTCCTCTGCATTAAGCGCCGTCTGAGTTTCTACAGTCTTTTCCTGTACCAGGTTAATATCCTCTGCTTCTACAGTATCTCCATCGGTCTCATAACTGATATACACCACAGGTGCATCTGAATAAAGGCGGATACTCTTCTTCCATGGCGTCAGGCCAGGTGTTGAGAGTACATAGGACTCTATTCTCTTCCCCGTCAGTTTTGGGCCGGTCCATATGGACAGAGTAGCAGTATTGATGTTATCATGGGCCAGCAATGCTTCGTACACACCATCAACTGGCCCTACCTCCTCTTCAATTACATAGGTATTTCCCTCCACTTTATTCAGTTTCTCTGTAAAACTGCTAACCTCCATTACTGCATCACCTCCAGAATTACGGTTCCAGCAACTGCTATTTCCTTCTCATCCAATTCAATATTCCGCATCTGGCCATTCAGCTTTAACTCTGCAAAATCTTCCACCCCCGTCACACCAAGTAGCAAATTACCCGTTCTTGCCAGACTAACATAAGCAATATCAAATGCGCCGCTTTGCAGGTAATCTGTAAAATCCCTGAGAAAGAGTTCCTGCACAGTTCCCAGATTTACTCCATTTTGAAGCCTTACCTTTGCGGTCACACTGACGCTCTTTTCCACAGCAGAAACCACAGTCACATCTGCACCGATCGGCCGTTTTTCCTCAATATGCCCTTTTACCAGTTCAACCAGCTCTGTTCCGGCAGCCGAACGGTCTGCATCCGTAATTACCACCTTCACAGTACCAGGACCCTGAGCCAAAGGATAAATTTTTGCAGCCCCCACGCCGGGACATTCCATAGTCCAGTTATAGTAATCATATGCATTCCCACTGGTAGAAGGCTTCTGTACCTTAAAAAGAAATCGTTCTCTAAGCGCATCCGTCGTTTCTTCTTCATTTCCTTCAAGAAGTACCTCTGTTAACTCCGCATGTGTGAGGTCTGGAATATAATCAATTGGAATCAGAGTACCCAGGAATCGGTTCCCAATTGCTCCTGGCGTCTCACATTCCATACGGTATATCCTGTCGCTGATCTTTTCTGTTACGGTATAGTTCAGTGTCCCAAGTGAAAATCTTTTACCTGATTCAATATCTATGTTAAACTCCCCTTTTAACACAGCCCTCGTCGCCGGATAAGGAATGATACCCCACTCCGCGCAGCGCCTGATTAAGTTATCCCGGTCTGCAGTCCCGACAAAAACCTGTTCCAGTGCCCAATCCAACTCTATATACAGATTCTGCATTTCTACGGCCGCAGGCGCCATGGCGTCATAAATAACAGACCCTTCCCTTTTGTCCATGTAATCCGGTACGCGGTCCAGCATCCGATTTAAAATCACTTCATATGTTATATTCTCATACATTAGATTTCCACCTCCTTCTGCGTATCGACTGTTCCAAACTTTGTCTGTACTCGAAATGACACCAGCAGCTTTCTTCCCTTATTGGTAAATGAAAAAGCATCAACGCTTAAAATTCTGTCATCCCGCGTCAATGCTTCCCGTATCCTCTTTTTCAATTTCGACTTTGCCACTCCCAGAGACTTTCCAAATAATCCGTTCAATTCCACGCCATAATTCCAGCTATAAATCAGGCAGTCAAACCGTTCCGTATTAAGAATACAGAAAATGGTCTGTTTTACTGCTTCCAACCCATCCAACATTCCAGAAATACGCTTTATCTCTATTCCCTCTGTGTTATCAGAAACACCCATAACGTTTAACCTGTACGTTTTTGAAGGAATCTGTCGAATCTTAAAATCCTGTTTCAGAATATTACCTGTTTCCGGCAGCATGTCACACTCCTTTCTGCCAGCGGTCTACAACAAGATACCGCTGACCGCCCCGTTTCTGAATCAGCAGTACCTCGTCTCCGGCCGCTAACCCATTTTTAACAGAAACATTGACTTCCCCCATTCCAGGAATATCCATTGTCTGTATGTGGTCCGTCAGGTACTGGGGAACTATGAGCTGTGAGGCAGCAAGAAATGTATTTGGCCCCCATCGTATTTCCAGCGGCGCTGTTTTTGTCACAGTCCCCGACACAATATCGCAGGGATCCCCAGCCTCTACCGCTTGCAGGACAATCTTCCTCATGTTATCAATCCATTCTGCATCAGCCATTGATACCTACTCCTCTCAATCTTAAATCCATAGTATGGATTCCCTCATCAATCTTATGAGTCACTGATTCAATCAGCAGATAATTTTTTAATTCCATATCTTTGATATCCAGTAATACGGGGATCAGGCAGCCCGCACGCACCCTGACATCACCAAAGGCATCTTTTATATTCAGGCTCTTTGATGGCTGATTATAGAATTTCAAATACGTTTCGGCAATATTTTGACCATCCGCGCCGCTGTCAATCGATTCGTCATATTGCAAAATTCCCCATTTATTGATATTTTCGGTGTCTTTTGTCATATAGACTTCTCTTGCATTTGTATTATTATTTTCGCAATACACTCTGATCTGATTGTAGGTGCTGCTGTCAATACTGATTTTAAAGTCATAATCCTGCGCCGTCGTCTCATCAATTACAATATCCAGCTTCATATCTTCCACATTTTTTAGTGTCAGCTTTCCCACATCATCATACAGAACGTAAATCTTTCCAGTACGAATCATGGTTAAGTCGAGAGCATTTAGGATTACATCAAAAAGTGTGCTGTTCTTTTCATTGCGCTCCAGCGTCCAGCCGGTGTCCGTCAACTCTCCCGTCTGCAAGTGAAAATCACCTGCGATCATCCGAATTACTTCCCCTGCGGTAAGCCCCGTATAATTATAACTCTTCTTATTTTTCAGATACCGCAGCTGGTCATAAGCCGTTACCTTCACCAGCCCTTCGCTTCCCCACCCCCGCTCAAAGATGAAGCCGAAGAATACCGGCGTTCCATTTACATCCAGACGAACCGCATTACCCTCTTCAATCTTAAGCACATCATCAGGAATCAGCGTGAATGAACATTTTCCCGGCTGTCCCTTCCGCTCCATTTCCCAGCTGATACTCCCATCCACCACTGGTTCGTAAACTGTTCGATCATTCTGGATATATAGATGTACTTCCATCTGTTCCTCCTCCTTCTATAACGGCATAGTGAGAACCCAGCCAGGTTGAATTAAATTGGGATTGCTGATTTTGTCACGGTTGAGATCATAAATCTCCCGCCAACGGTTACCGTTACCCAGCCTTTTTTTAGCTATATTCCAGAGACAGTCCCCCTTCTGTACCGTGTACATTTCTGATGCCGGAAGAGTTCCTTCTCTTTTAGGAATTGAGTCTGTAGTCTCTGGAGTATCCTGATCCTCCTTAATCTTAAATTCCATAATCTTAGTTCCGTAGTTTTTATATTCCTTCATGGAAAGAGACACAGTTAGATCCAACCCTTCATTCACATCATCAGAAACACTATAATCCTCTAATGTTACATTAATGTTCGTATCAAAGAAGTCATTCCGGCCCGGACCATCACGAATTACGATGAATTCAAACGGCTCTCTGCTCTCCTTTAATGATTTAAGGTGCTCCAGGAAATCTTCTGCACAATCAATGCTGCCATCCCATACCGCACAGGGATAATTCACCTGGGGGATTACTGCTTCAATGCTGATCTCCGCCAGACCGGGAGGCCGAACCATGTTGACCTCCTCGCCATTAATCAGAACTGTCGTTTTGTTCTGGCCCGGGTACTTGACCGGAATTTTCTCGGGAGGAATGGGAAGGCGCATGTCATCAATATATACTTCATAACCCATTATATATGGCCTCCTTCCGCAGCAGCAGAAAGGAAATCGTTCGTAAATACCGCAAGAGCCTGACCCATATCACTAAAATCCGCCTTTTTCGTAAGCGTATTGCTGTTTTTGACCTCCACCTTTAAATCTGCAAGTGTAAAACGATTGATAATCTCCTGCTCGGCAGCATCACGCATATATTTCAGTTCCTCGTCCATAACATCCATCGTGTCAGCCATAGCGGCGGTATTAGCGGCAGTACGTCCGGTATTACCTGATATATCAGTTTCATATCCGCCGACGGTATTATCCTGCCCTGCTGCTTTCGCTGCCATATCAGCCTTCACTGATTCTATCTCAGCCTCACGTTTTAATCTGCTCTGATACATCTCATGTTCCTGCCGGTACAGATCCTGCGCCCTGCTTTTTTTAGCAGCCAGATTGGCCTCCTTCTGCGCGGCAAGGCTGGCTGCTCTCTGGCTCTTTCTTGCCTCGGCTTCTAATTGCGCTTCTGTTCCAAATTCTACATGGCCAATTAACTCAATTGATGTTCCTGTAATGCTGTTCACTAAACTTATCAGCTCATTAATACGATCAATTGCGCCGTTTATAAACTCCTGCATAATTAAAAGGCCTGACACTTTCAGATAATCCAAAATATCTAATACCCATATCCGAAACGAGTTAAGTCCCAGAAGCATATCCCCAAGACCATTCTGTATAATTACTCCTGCTGCTGCAATCATAAATTTTAACTTGTCTAACTGTGTTTTAACAGCATTCACACAGATGAGCCAGGCGATTTGTATTCCGCCAACAGATTGTACCCATTTATAAATCATATACACCACTGTTCCTATAATCAAAGCAATCCATGTTAACGGGTTTGCAAGCAATGTGGTCATTAATCCCTTAGCCGCCAAATCAGCAATCAAATTAGCTGCGGCAAAAAAAAGGATTCCTGCAGCGACTCCATAAAATACAGGTGCAATTGCCGACCAGTTTTCACTAATATACGCTGCTCCGTTTCCTATCATCTGAATAACCGGCCAAAATGTCTGCAATAACGAATTTTGAATGGTATTTATAATCTGACCAAATGTCGCAGGCATAGAATTAAATTTATCGTTTGTCTCCTGTGCCATGTTAAGAAGAGAAGCTTTTACAACCTGGGCAGACACCTCTCCCCTCTCAGCATACTGTCTTAAAGATCCTTCTGCCCACCCCATATTCTGCTCGATCGTCCGGGCTATCCCCGGGGCTGCATTCAGTATCGAATTCAACTCTGCACCGCTCATTGTACCTGCCGCCATTGCATTTGTTAACTGTGACATTGCACTTGCCTGATCCTGTGCTGAAGCTCCACCGATAACAAACTGCTTATTCGCCTGTTCCATGAAAGCGATCATTTCATCATTACTGCTAAAGGCACTGCCTGCATTGATTCCCATATTGGCTATGGCCGCCGCTGTTTCCATGTAAGGCGCCCTTGACCGCTGCGCGGAGGCAAATATTTTTTGATTCAGCTCCTCTGTAGACTGGGCACCATCGTTCATCATATCCAGACGTGCCGTTGTCCGTGTAACGTCATCTGAAAATGCCATTATTTTTTGAACACTAAAAGACTTTGCAATACTCTTTGCAATATTCTTAATCCTTCCTTCCAGACCGGAAGCTGCACCTGTACCATTTTTAACAGCATTGTTAAATTGATTCTGTGATGCCAGACTATTTCTAATTTCCTTCCCCGCGGAACCTACGGAATCGTCCAGTTGCTTATATGCATTATTTATCTCACCAATATCCATTTTCGACATGGCCTGACTCAAATTATCCTGTGCCCCCTGGACTTTATTTAATTTTCCCCTCAATGCCTCTAATTCATTATTGGTCTGCTCAGTCCTCAAATTAACCGGAATATTATTAAACTGCTGAAGCCGGACATGCAGCGCCTGTATACGGTTTTCTATGGAAGCCATGTCGTTTAACATCCCCGGCGGTGTAACCACCATTCTTCTGGCTTGTTCAGAAATGGTTTGTTGACTTTTATAGAGCTGCCGTGCCACCTGATCTGCCTCCTGAAATTCAGATACAAACCGTGGAGCGCCACTGTTTAAAAAAACAGGCGGAGTGGATACAGGTGACCACGAAGGTTGTTCAGCAGGTGTTGAAGCTGCTGGCCGCATTGGGATCTGCAAAGGGGCCTGCGTTTCCGTTGGTATAGCTGGAGGGATAACGGTTGACGCTGTACGGTCAAGTTCCTTCTGATAACGCACAAGTTCTACCGTTGCCCGGACAATTTCCTGTCGGGCTGAATCCATCATAGCCGTGCCTGACCCCTTATCCATTGTAACCTTGACACATTCTAACGTGTCCCGCATAACAATCAGAGACTGAGTATTACGTTCGCAGTATGAAGACATCCGCTCCAGCGCCTTGATTGATGAGCGTAAATTAGCCATGTATTTACTCCTTTCATTAAAACTATATGGGGCCGTCGCAAAATGCAAAGTTCAAAAGAAAATATGGTTTCTGACTTACAAGCCTGCACCAACATCTTGTATGAGAAGTTTATTTTGTGACAGCTCCTACCTCTTCTTTGCCTTCGCCTTCTTAGCTTCCTCTTTATCATGCTCCAGCTTCAACTCCATCGCTGCTATCACATAAGCCTTTTCAAAACGGCTCAATGCCAAAAATTCATGAGGCCATTTATGGAGCTTATGGAGGCAATAATAAGCAATGTTTGCTTCCATATCGCCTCCATTGATTAGTTTTTTGCTTCTTCCGCCAGATCATTCATATCAATATCGAATCCGTTGACCTCCTGAACCTTCGCCAGATAGTCATTGTACTCACCCGGATTCAACATTTTCTTTAAAAGAGTATCACTTCCCATCACATGATAGGAATCCTGAAGTTCTTTATTATTAAGATCCGGATAGACGGTACAGGCCGCCGCCAGCTTTCCAACGTAAAGGCTGTAATCTGTTTCTGGAACAAACATTCCTTTTTTTCCCTGAACTGGCATCCGTTTTGTACACGCCTTTTTTAACACTTCATCTTCTTCAGAGGAAATGCCTCTAATTTCCCATTTCACAGGCTTTTTATCCGCCCCCACGAAACGATTCGATACGATACACTTAACATTCTCCACCTTAATAGCATTCTGTGCAAAAAAACAGCTTAATTCACCCATATTCTTTTAACCTCTCTTCCTTTTCTACATTCCTGAGAAACCGTCAAACATCTCCGGTATCTCAAAATCTTCAAATGTAAAGTCCGCTTCTTCGTCTAAATACTCTGCGTCTGCATCAAACTTTGTTAGAATCCCTCCGTCAAGATTACAGTCTTTCAAAATAACCGTCTGCCGGCCTGCTCCGGATGTCGGATCCTCATTAGTCACCTGGATATCGAAATAAATATCCTCTCCAGTTTCTTTATAGCGGTACAGAAGCTGACGGAAGATACTTGTATTATAATGAAATGTTGCAGACCCGGTCCCTTTCCATCCGGTTGTTTTATTCCCTTTTCCTGTCTTTCCCAGAATCGGGATCTCGGACTTCGTCTTCTCTATCTTGGCCTCCAGATTAATGGCCTGCATAAAATTGTACCGTTTTCCTTCAATTGTAACAAAACACTCCGCAAGTGACGCACTGACTGCATCCTTTGCATTCATTATTGAATTATTTAACATATCCCATCATTCCTTCCTACTGTACTACTACAGTCATATATAACTGGCTCATAGAATTAATTGGTTCCACCGGAAAGTTCACCACCACCGATCGTTTCGTCTGTCCCTTTTCCACCTGGATATCATCAGACTTCACCGCTTCTATAGCACGCCTTCCTGCCATCTGCTTCACATACGACACAATATCATTCCAGAGACTCACACGGCCAGCTTCATCATTGGGGATCTTACCCAGATACCGATTATTAAATATTGCTGCAATATCATTTCCAATCTGATCCAGCACACGAATTGTCTGGTTACTGGAAAAATCATTTCCTTTCTCAGCCGTGTAAGATGTCAATGTATTAATATCCCTCAAAACGCGGACCTCATCCCCTACTTTGTGGAATAACAGTTTTCCGGCTGTAATCCCTTTGGAAAGCTGCTCCTGGGTATATCCTGTCTTTACCGTATACTCCCCGTTATACACCTTGTTTTCAATGGTCTCATTTACAGCACAGGCGGCTTCCGCCCCTGCCGTCCAATAAATCAGTCCGACTGGCTCCTCTTCCGTCTGATTCTCTACAGAAATGACTCCCTCATAATCCGCTTGAGAGTACTGGTGCATAACTGTCTGGAACTTAATGCCGTTCTCTTCTCTCATACGCTTTGTAAATGCTGCAAACAGCGCCTTCACCGGCTCCTCTGAGGCCGGGCAACAAAGGATCTGAAAAGATCGGCTCTCCATCTTTTCCAGAAAGCCTGTATAGTCCTGTTCTGTCACATCTGCGCCATTCGTTCCCCCCGTCAGTGATGTCCCCGCAGTTTCTGAAAGTTCCGCATCTGCCTTAAAAGTTACATACTCATTATCTTTTAAATCTGCTGCGCTGATAACTGTTTGCTTATCCATCTCTTTACCAAAAAGCAGAGTCTTCACATCATACTTATTCTCATTGTCCACATGTTTGGAAATAACGGTCATCAGACTGTTTCCCAGAATCCCGCTGTATTTTGCAGTACTGAAATTATTTGAAGCTTTCTCGCCTCCGTTAATTCTGCAGAAAATTCCCTTTGTCATGTTCCGGAACAGTTCGCGGACTGGCATCATAACTGGATCCCCATAAGAATAACCAAATAGAGCTCTGCTGTTTTTCTGAAACTCTTCTGCAGTCACCTCAAACACTTTGTTTTCCGGCCCCCAGTTGAGAATCATAGGAACCGCTGCCGTTCCTCTTATTCCAATTACAGGCGATGCAACACCCGCGTTAACAAAGTTAATATAAGTTCCCGGAAGAACCTTATCCTGTGCTAAAAAACTACCTCCACCTAACATCTTTTCACCTTTCCTTTCATAAATCCATTTATAGTTTCTTCTGCTGTGTTTTTCATCTGACTTTAATTCCTTCCATGGCTTCTTCCACACTTTTTTCTCTGATGCTAAACGTGTTAAATTTTAAAGAAAAAGAAAGAAACCTGCCGCCGTTTCCTTCTTCAATCCAGCCATTTTTTCCAGTTCCGTTTAGCTTGATGCCATGATCCAGAGTAATGATCCACTTCTGTTCCATCAGGATGTCAAGAACCCGGTATATCTCCCTGGACGGCTGTTCGCTTTTTCCAGGAAAATACCTGATATATAGAGAACTGCTTCGATAAAAACCCGCTACCGTCGTATTTTTTTCAGACGTTTCTAAAAAACCCGTGTAAAAACAGGGGGATGAAAGCTCCTGAGCAACCGCTTCCGTATAAATGTAATACCCCAGTTCCGGCGGAAACAGAATTGAAAGTTGTTCTGCCACCTTATCCACAATTTCGTTGTACATGAATATATCCCTCCACATTTTACTACCGCCTTTCCCTCCGGTTCCGGTAGCTTTCCAGCCATTCCTGATGCTCCCGTTGTCTCGCTTCCCAGTCTATCTCATAGAGCGCTGCACGTTCTGTGGAGCTCGTCCATGTGGTTTGAAAACGTGCAGATCCATTACCGGAAAGGGCCATACCGTAGATTTCCAAAAAGGGCAGCAGTCTGGCAGCATATTGTGGCTTGCCCAGTTCCTGTAAAGCCTTTCTTTCTATACGGCTGACAGCTTCTCTGGTTATGCCGTAATCAGCTCCTATAGACTCAAGGGAACGCCGCCCCTGATATCTTTTTCGAATCACTTCCGGCTGACGTCCGTCTAAACGGTCTACACACCCCCATAGGACAGTGCTGAACTGTTCACGTTCCAGCCGGTCCAAAACGTCGGTTTCTAAATCGGTAGGGTCTGCCACAGCTTCGGCTATGGTAGTACCGTCCTCTTCCAGACCAAGTATCGGGCTGTCTAAACTCCTCAGTTTTATCAGACATGCATTTTTCTTTATATCTTCCACCTGGTCTGTGTTTAAACCCAAATAAGCGGCTGTCTCCCATTCTAACGGCTTTCTGCCCTCTCGCTCAGCAAAATCAGTGCAGAATTTTTCATACTGCCGAACCTTTTCCTGACAATTCACCGGCAGCCTGAGACAGCTTCCGTTCGTCTGAAGATACCGTTTCATATACAGACGAATCCAATACTCCGCGTAGGTAAGGAATTTCACCTTCTGATCCGGATCGTAACCTGCAATAGCCGGATAGAGAGCTAAATACCCCTCCTGCTCTAAATCATCCACCTCACCGCTGCCACGATACTTCCAGGCCATAGCGTGAATAAAGCTGCGTACCTGGCTGTAAAGCATTTCCATATTGTCATCTGCATTCTCTCCGGCCTTGATTCTAATTACAAGCTGTTCATTGGTCATGATACTGTTCCTCCCTATTTCATAATCATTCAGCCCCCTTCCATATGCAACGCCCTGCCCGTTACCTAGTACAGCGTTGCACTAGTATAATTATCCAACAGAACATCTGTTCTCAGATCTCCCAGTTCATACTATATCATTTCTGTTTGGGACATGCGGGACATTGGGGACAAACCTTAATTACTATCCATAAATCTCTGAAACTCTTTTTTTACACTTTCTGCAGTAGCGTTTCGCCCTATCCGCACAGCCACCTCTCTCCATGTCATCTCTTTAAATATTTTGTATCTGACGATCCGCTGCATACGCGAGGGAATCTTATTCATCCAGGCTTCTACTTCAATCATAGTTTTCACTGCCCCTGCCTTACGTTCTTCTAAAATCTTTTCTTCTGTGTCCAGATTCTCTAAATTCTGCAGCGGTTCCTTTACAAAATCTGAAATAACAGACTCCCGGCGTCTCCTGGCCTTTTGTATCTCCTCTTCCACTTCTCTTAACAGTTCGCAGGCATCCACATAATCAATTAACATGTTCTTATTCAATATTTTCCTCCCTACAGTTAAAGCGCTTTTGTCTTCAGGTCTCTCTACTTCTCAGCATTAAACGCTTTTTCTTTCTCCTTGATTAATTTTCATTATGCTTGACAGATATATCTCACAGGTGTATATTAGCTTTATCGAACGTATGTTCTATACTTTTATAAGCATTTTGCTATCATTCTTATTTTTTTAACAATAATATCGCAATCTTATTATTTTTCCCGTTAACGGTATGTTTACTTAAACTATATATCCGTCAACGGAAGATGTCAATACTTTTCCTTTGTATTTTTACCGTTAACTATAGAATTTAGTTTGACTTTCTCACTCTATGGCGGTAAGATATTTTTATAAGGAGGTATTGTTAAGATGGGGCTGGAAAAAATTGCGGAATATAAGAAAAAACTTAATATGACAACATTTGATCTCTCTTACCGTTCTGGTGTACCTTTAGGCACTTTAAATAAAATACTAAGCGGTGCAACGAAGGATCCAAAACTGGAGACATTAAAAGCCATTGCCAGGGTACTTGGATTATCTCTGGATGATTTTGATGATACTAACAAATCAGACAAATTAAACATCGACATAAACGAAGTTCCAACTTATGATGATGTTATTACGGTCTACACCCGCAGCCGGAAAAATTTATCCCAGGAAGAAAAGATGAGACTTGCTCGAATAATACTATCATCAGATGATGACGAGGAATAATAATGGATTATGTTAAACTGTATGAAATTATCTTTAAAATCTATACAGATTGCGAAGTTACCGCTTTTCCTATTGATTGTTTTGATATTGTCCTCAAACGCGGTTACCGAATTAAAAAGTATTCTGAACTTACTCAAAAAAAACGAGAAGCCTGCTTATGTTTAAGCCCCGACTCCTGTATTGTAAAAGATACCTTATATTATCAGGACCAGAACACAGCTGAGCGTATCCGTTTTTCTATCATGCATGAGTTGGGACACGTTTTTCTTCAAACATCGGTTGAGGAGATGGCGGATACCTTCTCAAGCCATATCCTGGCGCCACGTATCGCGATCCATAAAAGCAGATGTCATACTGCCCAGCAGATTCATGACACTTTTGCTCTTTCTTATACTGCTTCTAACAAAGCATTACTAGATTATAAAGTGTGGTATGAGAATATTGCCCATACCACACGTATGCCATCGCCCCCCGAAAAACAGTTGGAATTATTGCTCTTTTCTGAAAAATACAATACACCGGCAGCCGAAGATCACTTTACCGACGATAATATAATTTATACACCTGATCCCATAACAATATATCAGGATATTCAGCGTGCTTTAATGGCGGGTTTACCTTTGACGGAAGAATATAAACGTTTGTTAAATCAGTATCGCAATATGAGGTAGTTATAACATCATGAACTGATTTTCCAATTACAGCCATAGAATCACAGTATCCCCTCTTTTATCTCAAACATATCTGCAAGCAGCAGCCAGTTTGCCCGGAAATAGTTCATGATCTGCCAGTAGCCGGCGCCTGATAAGTCCAATTCTTTTATCAGATCAAATTTGGCCCTCAGGCTTCGAACGTCTTCAAACCATACCTCATGCTGAACGCCAGACTGCCAATACCGGAAATACGGCGTCATTGCCGTCTCATCAAACTGGATGGGAACACCGTGATCGATGGCGATTCCGATGGCCTGAAGGTTATTAATTGTCTCCGCCTTTGTCACCCCCTGCTCGTAGGGAAGCGGCCAGTCATAGCCGTAGTTGGGGATTCCCAGGCTGATCTTTTCCGCCGGTATTTCCGTCAGGGCGTACTCTGCCACGCGTCTGACCATATTGATCGGGGCCACTGCCATGGGCGGGCCATATGTGTATCCCCATTCATACGTCATCAGCAGAACCCGGTTGGCCGCCTCTCCGAGCAGGCGGTAATCGATTCCTTCGTAAAGCAGCCCCCTCTGGTCTCTGGCCGTCTTAGGAGCCAGTGCAACGCTCACCTGATAGCCGAACAGGTTCATCACCTGTCTCACCAGCTTTACAAATTCTGCATATTTCACCCGGTCCTCCGCCAGTACGTATTCAAAATCAATATCAACTCCGCCGTAGCCTTTCTGCGTCATCGTACGCCCCAGCTCCCATATTAGGTTTTTCTGGACATCGGGATTGTTTACCAGTACCGTCACAAGATTATTGTTGAATTTTCCGTCCTCTCCCAGAGGTGTCAGCGTCAGGACAGGCCGTACGCCGTTTGCCGACGCCACATTTACCATCCAGCTGTCGTCAGCCATGGGCGGAATCAGGTCCCCATCCGTCGTAAACCCATAGGAGAAGACAGATAGATCCGTCAGATAAGGAAGCGTCCAGTCCAAAGTCTCCGGGTTTATAAATGGATACGCGTAGCCGTTTACGTGCAGAGGGCTCTTCATTTTTCCGTTTCGTTCATTATCTAGTAAAAGCGCCTGACCCACGGCCAGGCGATATGGATATGCAATCTGATTGTCCCACAGAAGCGTACTCACGGGAATTCCGGCTTCTGCGGCTATGGAATCTACATTATCTCCGCTTTTTACAACATATATCTGCATGTCAGCATCCTTTTATCTGTATTACTACAATATATGCCGCAGAGGGGAAACACGTTATCCTGTGATCCCGTTGTTTTCATTTAACAAAAAAAGCTGCCGTTCCACAGACGATCCCTCGTCCGCTTTTGCAGCAGCTTTCAAGCTATATGCTTTACTTTTTATATTTGTTACTTATGCCATTTCGTTCTGTAAACGCTTCCCTCTGCCGAGCTCCGGTAGGCCGCCCGTATAATCTGAAGCGTATGCTCGGAATCCTCCAGAGTCGACAGCGGTTCTGACGTACCATCCAGGCAGGCGAGAAATGCCTGTGCCTGATTAACAAATGTCTGATCGTACGGCTCTGCGTCACAGAGTCTTTCCCCATTTACATAGAGTGCATCCGTTAAGTGCATCTCCCCATCGGTCCCCAGAATTCGTATCCCGTTTAACTGGTCTGCCGCTTCAGATGCCCAGCTCTCCGTGATGACGCAGAGCGAGCCATCCGTCATCTGCATATTGAGCTGAGCAGTATCTTCGCCATCCAGATCCTGCAAACGCAGATTAGCCGTAAACGCCTGAAGCCGCGCCGGCACGCCCAGAAGATACAGCATCTGGTAAATCATGTGGTGTCCGCTGTCGATTAACGCACCTCCGCAGGACAGCTCCTTCTGCCTTCTCCAGTTTTCTGTACCCGAGGTATCCAGAAGCTGCGCTGAGAAGAAAGAGGACTGGAGTATTGTTCCCAACGCCTTCTCGTCCAGCAGCTTTTTCATCTGCGAAAGGGGCCTCCGGTACATGAAATTATGTCCTGGAAAAAGCATGACCCGGTTCTGTTCGATGGCTCGCCTGACGCGCTGGTACTGTTCAGTCTCCCCTACCACGGGCTTTTCCACCAGCATGGAGACCCCGGCAGCGGCGGCCTTTAATATTTCCTGATAGTGGCAGGCAGTCACGCTGCAGAGAACCACTGCATCCAGTTCTCCCTTTTCCAGCATTTCATCCATACTGGCAAACGGGATAATCTGGTGTTCCTCACAGATGGCATGCAGTTTTTCCATATTGGAATAGGTACACATGCCCACAATCTCCGCTTTCTTCTGCGCCTTGAACGCAGCCAAATGTTTCATCGCAATAAACCCGGTACCTACGATCCCTATTCGTTTTCCCATCTATGGTTGCTCCCCTGTTTCTAAAATTAACAGCACTCCATCATATCCGGGGACCTCCAGGCTCCACTCCTTCCCTGTCCGTTCCCTGGTAAAGAGAGGTCTGCTCTCCGGTGTCTGGTTTACAACTGCCATAACCGGTCCGTTCTCCGTCTGGAGCAGTCTGACGATCAGCTCCGGCGCCTCAAGTACGGAAAACAGAGAATAGCCTTCCGCTTTGAACTGCTTTTGTATAAATTCAGCCGCCGCACGGCTCCCCGCATCCTTTACTGCTGCCCCTGGAAATGTTCCGGTCCACCGTATTACCCCTTTTCCATATTCCACCTCAGCCATAGCAGGAGTTCCGTCTTCAAACCAGCCGGTCACTTTCCCCCGGGCTGCCTTCATCGTCTGCCTGTAATACAGGCCTTCACACAGGACAGCGCCCACTTTATCCAGCACCGGAATCTCTCCGTCCCCAGCGTCCAGAGATATCTCCTCCGCCCCAAAAGCGGCTTCCAGCATGGGACATGGAGAGCTTGATCCACCCGCAGATATCTCCCCCATCTCCGAATAGAGGCCTGCGGCCGCTTCCAGAACCACGCGGCCGCCCATACCGGCAAACTCAAGAATTCTGCTCTGCTCTTCGTCAGACAGGGAAAGCGACATGGGAACATACAGAACCCGCAGGCCCTCTTCCCACGCGGATTCCATATAGTCTCCATGGACAAATCTCACAGGTATTCCCCCTTCGGTGCAGGACTTAAAGACACCATAGATACTGTGTGCATATTTCTCTTCCTGGGCGCCTGCTGCAAAGAGCAGTAAGTCCGCATTTCTGGAAAGGTAGATGCCATTTATGGCCGGAACCGGCCTGCTTCGGTCCAGCTCATACGCTTCGAAGAGCTTGGCGCAGCGGCCCGCCTCCAGACTTCTCTCCGTGTTTTCTCCGTTAAAGCCTGTCAGGCCAAATCCGGGAGATTCCATTCCCGCGGGCTCCGGAGCGTACTGCCAGTACACCACGCCTTTCCCCCCAGCCGCGATAGTATTCCAGTTCCAGATACGGATATCCTCTCTCTTTGGAACCTTATGAGCCAGAAATCCCGGTACGCCGGCCCCGCCCTGAAGCTCTGCCTGATAGAAAACCTTTTCTCGGGAGGCTGCGCAGATGATTTCTGACTGAAGCAGATGAGAAAGATCGTAGTCCCGCTTCGTCTCTCCCATCAGCCACTTCGGAAAGCTGGACAGCCCGAACACATCCACCTCGCGGGCAAGCAGGAATTCATCGGACAGTTCTATACCCAGCGCGCCGTTACTGGAAGCCCCCATATAATCCGCGCTGGCACTGTGGGTCTGAATCAGCTTGCCTGGTGCGCCGCGTCTCGCCGCTTCCACACGCCGTTTCAGCCATTCGGCCAGATTGTATAACCAGAACCGCCTCCAGTCCATCATATCCGTATATGTCCCAAACCGCGGCGGAGGAACAATCTCCTCCCAGTCGGAATACCGACGAAACCATGCCTCGTTTAGACGCTCCAGCGATCCATACCTGACCTTCAGCCAGTCCCGGAACGCCCGTTTCGACGCTCCGCAGGCACAGAGGAGCTCATTCTTATAATCGAACATCGGCTCCAGGTGCGGTTCATTCCACACATCAAGGATGATCACACTGCTGTTGTCACGGTAATGCTCTGCTGTACGAAAGATAAAATTACACACCAGATCCGAAACTTCCGGATTATCCATACAGAGTCCCGGCCATCCCCCTGTTGGAAGGTTCGCAGGTCCGCCCATGGTAATTTTCTTTCCTTCCACAGTCTCGTACAGACAGTCCGGGTATGCCTCATACAGCCAGTACGGCGCCCCTTCCGGTATCGTATTGATAATCACCTTCAGACCGTTCTTTCCGGCAAGCTCTGTCAGCCGGTCCAGATCATCGAACACAAAATGATCCGGTTCCCGCTCAATATCGTTCCATACCGCCCAAAGCTTTACCACATGAAATCCCAGCTGCTTCATATTTAAAAAATCGCGCTCCCAACACGTCCTGTCCGGGAATGGCGGCCTGTAATACTGCGCTCCAAAATACACGTCCTGTACCTCCATCGTTCATTCTTTCTTTGCTGTAACATCAGATATTTTATATTTATCCCTTGACCGCACCGGCAGTCAGCCCGCTGACGAGATACTTCTGAAGGAAGAAGCCCGCGATAATAATCGGCACCATGACAATGGTAGCCGCCGCGCTGGACTGTCCCCAGTCTACCGAAATCGCCCCTACGAACCTGGATACACCGACCGTAAGCGTATACGTGTGGAGATTTGTGTACTGCATGGAAAACAGCAGTTCGTTCCAGGAATACTGCATGACCAGTAAAAGTGCGGATCCGATCGCCGGTGAGAGAAGCGGAAATACAATCTTCCAGAATACCTGCATTCTCGTACAGCCGTCCAGCTTTCCGGCCTCAAATAAGTCTCCCGGAATATCCCGGATAAATCCGAGCACCAGCCAGGCCACAAACGGCGCGTTTACCGACACATGGGCCAGTATGGGCCCCACATAAGTCCCCAGAAGATGCACCTTGTCCAGAATAATATAGAGAGGAATCATAATAGTGATCGTCGGCACCAGCTTGGAAAACAGCAGAAACGTGGAAATGCGGTTCCCCCAGTTAGATTTCATGATTGCCAGCCCATATGCCGCGAGGCTTCCCAGCACAATACTGATAACCGTTGTCGACATGGCAATGATAAACGAGTTGCCAAAATACGACAGGAAGTTCCCCTGCTTAAGGATCTTCACATAATGCTGAAGGGTCGGGGGAAAGAAAAACTGCGGCGGCATTTTCCTGATCAACAGCGTTGGCTTAAAGGAATTGCTCACTATCATATAGATCGGGAATACTACCGTAAGCACCACAAGCAGGCCAAACAGTGCTTTTCCGCATACAATTGCTGATTTTTTCATTACTGATGTCCCTCCTTATGTGCTTTTGCATTATAACGGATAAAGATAATGCCAAATACCAGAAATGAAAGGATCATGCTGGCATTGGATATCGTCATCGCGTACCCCATGTCAAAGGTATCAAATCCAATCTTATACGCATAGAGGCTGAGCGACATGGTGGAGTTATTCGGACCGCCGCCGGTCAATGCATAGATGATATCAAACACCTTGATGGCATCCACTCCGTTAAACAGGAGGATGACCATATAAACCGGAATCAGACCCGGAAGGGATATATGAAAAAATTTCTGTATAAATCCGGCTCCGTCCATTTCCGCCGCCTCATAATACTCGCCCGGTATGCTGAGCAGACCGGAGCTGAGCACCACAATAACAAAGGGAATGACCTGCCAGCAATGTGCTATGACCGCGCAGAGCATGGCTGTGGACGTTCCCGCAAGGCCCGGGAACTGTTTGGAGGTGATTCCAAACAGCCCCAGAACCCAGTAGATGAGTCCGCCGTTGATATTAAACATGTATTTCCAGATCAGACCGATAATAATGGGCGAGACCAGGAGCGGCATGGTGCAGATGGGACGGAGAATACTCTTTAACCGGCCCGTAAGGCTCTGAAGCCACACTGCGATCACCGTACCAAGTATTAAATCCCCGGCAATGGCAGCGGCTGTGAAATACAGCGTATTCCCGACCGCTTTTAAAAAGACCTTGTCTTTAAACAGCCTGACATAATTGCTGATGCTTATGAAATCCTCTTTGAGATCAATACTGCCCATATGATAATTGTAAAAACTCATGAACACGCCGTACAAAAGAGGAATGAACATCACCACAAACACCACCAGAATACTGGGCAGAAGAAGGAGGACGGGCAGTAAATCCCCTTGTTCCAGCATATTTCTTCTCCGTTTCATTGTTACTTTACCTCCCATCCCCTTTATCACTACCTGCCAAACTGATAATCTTTGCAGGACTCGTTATAAGACTTGATTAACGCAGCCGAATCGGTGTCCGGATCGGTGGCAATCTCTGATAAGACTGCCTGTAAGCCGGTCAGCATGGTGGAGGAATCTCCTGCCGTAGGCAGAATCCTCGCGTGCGCAAGGGCCTCTGTGACTGCGGGCAGATACGGAATCTTTTCCAGTACTTCCTGGTCTTCGGCCAGCTGCGGCAGCGCGGAGATAGATCCGTTTGCCAGAGACGCTGACTTTTCCTGTTCCGGGCTCGTCAGCCATACGGCCGCCTGAAATGCTTCATCCGGATTTTCACTGTTTGCAGCTACAGACCATCCCCAGAAATTGGCGGTTCCCACATAATCCTTGTCTCCGACTCCAGGCATACCGGCGAATTTTACGGTTTCAGCCACTGCCGACTGCTCCGGATCTAAGTATGCGGAGCAGTTGCCGGACAGGCTGATGCTGATAGGAGCCACGCCATCCTTCATTGCCTGCCCCACGTCGTCCACATGCCACGTAGAAGCTCCGTCCATAGCATACTTACAAAGTTCCTGCCAGATGGTAATCGCCTGTGCTGCCTCATCACTTCCCAAGTCAGCCTTGCCATCCTTTATAAATTCTCCTCCGCAGGAATAGAGGATCGCACCAAATAAATCGACTGCCGCCTGTCCCTGCATGGCCGGAACTGCAATTCCGGTTCCCTCATTTTCCTTAAACCATTTGGCGCATGCAATCAGCTCGTCGAAGGTCTTCGGAACCTCTCCGCCGTACCGCTGCATGGCAGTCTCGTCATATGCCAGGATGGACGTCTGAGTAAATGTCGGAAGCGACATGATTTTTCCATCTACTGTCATGGTGTCCAGGAGGCTCTGGTTATACATGCTTAAATCCACATTATATTTTTCAATGTAGTCATTTAAAGGAAGAAGCCAGCCATTCGATGCGTAATCCGGGCACCATACTTCCGCTACATAGATCAGGTCGTAGTCTCCTCCTCCGCTCTTCTGCATACTGAGTGTTTCCTTTTCCTTTAACTTATCGTATGCCACATCGTCAATCACAATCTCAGAAGCCGTATACCCCTTTACAAGCTCCTTCTGATCATCAGACTGTCCTCCAGACCATCTGGTCGCTACCAGCTCCACATTGGAGGCGGCCTGCGTCGTCTCCTTTCCGCTCTGAGCGGACTCTGTCTGTCCCTGTGCCTGCGTTGCAGTTGTCTCTTTGCTTTCCGTCCTGCCTCCACAGGCCGTAAGACTGAGTGTCAACACCACTGCCATCCCCAAACTCAATACCTTCTTCATATCTGTTGCTCCCTTCCTCGCACATTTTGTGCTATTTGTTTTTAAAATAATTGATAAACGCAGGCAGCCCCAAGCCTTTCAGTGCGGCCAGCCATGCCTTTTTCTCATCTTCTGTCGCGTCAGGCTGTTTACCCAGCCCCTGTACAACGGCGGCCTGTACCGCCTTGGAGGCTCCCATGCCGTGATACGGCATGATTTCAAATGCCTCAATTCCCGGCTGACGGCGGTAGAGCTTTGCCAATTCGCCGAAAAAGGTCTCCGTATCATTTATTCCCGGGATCAGCGGAACCCGGATTACCACATGACACTTCTTTTCAAGAAGAATATCCAGATTTCGGTATATTTTCTCCGCCCTGACACCGGTTAAGTGTGGATACGCCGCACTCTCCCCTTTCAGATCAAACAGGAATAAGTCCGTGAGAGGAATGACCGCATTTAACGGTTCAGCGGCACAGAAGCCTGATGTCTCCAGACACGTATGAATGCCCTCATCCCTGGCCGCCTGCAACAGTTCCCTCAGAAAATACGGCTGGAATAACGGTTCCCCTCCGGAAATGGTGATTCCGCCAGGTCCCGGCTTCTCATAAAACGTCCTGTCTTTCTTAACCTCGGCGATTACCTCTTCCGCGGTCACAGTTCTGCCGATTTTCTCCAGCGCCCCATAGCAGCAGACCTCCGTACATGCGCCGCATCTGGTGCATGCCTCTCTCTCAAACCGGTGCAATCCTGTCACAATCCGGTGCGCCTTCTGAGGACAGACCTCCACGCACGCGCCGCATCCCGAACATTTGCTTTCATTGTACGAGATGGTATCCCTTTTCTCGTAGGATTCCGGGTTATGACACCAGATACAGCGAAGCGGGCAGCCCTTTAAAAACACAGTGGTACGAATTCCAGGACCGTCATCCAGGCAGAAATGCTGCAAATCAAATATTTTTTCCATTTTTTTCTCAGTAGCTGGCCCGTTCATAGATCTCCTTCTGGACATCCTTTTCCAGCATGACGAATCTGGCCGAAAAACCGCCGACCCTCACGATCAGATCGCCGTACTCCTCGGGGCGTTCCATCGCATTTTTCAAATCATCCTTTCCGATTACGGTAATCATCGCCTGGCATCCGCCTCTGTCAAAGTAATCTTTCATGGCGGCGATCACCTTATCCTCTGATTGCTCCAACAGCTCCTTCGTGAATCGGAAATTCTGTACCATCCCGGCGTGATTTATGTGAGAGGGCTTCAGCAGGCTGTTAATCATGGAAGTCAATCCCTTCGTCTCTACCACCGATTCCGGGTTATTGGCATTGGCTGTCGCGCATCCGGACTTTCTGCCGTTCGGCGTAGCTCCCACCCATCTCGCCAGCGTGGTATTCTGTGCATTATTTATGTAAACCGGCAAATAACTCTTTAGTCCGACCCGGTCTGCCTGGGCCTTTGCCGTCTCATTAAAAAAGTCCTGTAATTCTACAAAAAATGCATCTGCTTCCTCATGATCCACGCCGTATTTCGGAGCTTCCAGCATCATTTTTCTGGCAGCCGGATAGTCTAAAAAGTTATCGGCAAGCGCCTCCATCATCTCTTCCGCTGTCATCCGTTTTTCATCAAAGATCAGTTTTTTAACCGCACACAGACTGTCTGCCGCATCGACCGCGCCATAGAACTCCAGTGTTCCCGCCAGGTACTCGCAGCCTCCCTCAAAAAGTGCTTTTCCTTTTTTGATGCAGCCGTCATAAAGAACGGATGCCATTAGAAATGGGTGCCTGGCGCCTGTAATCTCATATTCATACGCCTCAAATTCCGCCTGGGCCTCTATATAATATTTCGCATGCTCCTGATAGTAACGGTAAAACTCCTCGAAACTTCCGCATTCGGAAAGCTTTGGCGTCCTGGGACCGATTGCCCAGCCCCCTACCGGGTCCCATCCTCCGTTTACGGCCAGTTCCATGATTTTTGCGGCGTTGAGAGATCCGCTCGGCGTTGCCACACTGTAGTGCTCAAACTCATATTCTCCGCATCCAAGCATGATATAGTGTTCGGCCATCTCCCTCGACACACCGTACGTACTCATGACTCCCGGCACGATCACGTCGTCATTATAGAGAAGCGGGTATGTTCTTCCCTCCTCAATACAGCGAATCGCGGCCTTCATCACCGATTCGGGCGTGTCTTTATGAAACCGGAGTGTGAACTGCGGAAGAACCTCTTTTACGGTCCTGCACGCCTCAATGGCCAGCAGGCTGTAACGGTCCCCCGTCTCCGTATTGCGCCGGCCATATCCGCCTACGATCACGCGGCCGTCTGTCTCACAATCCAGATGGTCAACCAGCTGAAAGAAGTTTTGGGTAATCTTAAGCGCTTCCTCCTCGGTCAGAATCCCATTGTCTATGTCATGGCAGTAAAGGTCACCAAAGAACACATCACATCTTCCGATATCGATGATAGGCGTCATAAGGCAGTACATCCATACCAGCTGGACCGCCTCCAGATAGGACTCCGGCTTCCTTCGCTGATTCTGGAAGAGTGCCTCCTTAAGCTTCAGCAGCTCTTCTTTCCGTTTTCCCTCTGCTCTTTCGGCCATTTCACCGGCCTGATCCTCGTAGTATTGAAGCATCTCTTTCAGGAGATCAAACATCTCGATAGAAGCCTCCAGAAACTGAATCTGTTCTTCCTCCAGCCCGCTCCTCTCCATTGATGCCGACAGCTCCTCTATCATCCCCGGAATTCCCTTAAGCACCAGTTTGTCAAAGTCCAGGTAGCAGCCCGCCATTCGGAGAATCGGGCAGGCCGGCATGGGAAGCTTATCCCACTGGTCAGATATCAGTGCCTTTTTTAAGTGTTCCGGCATGTGCTCCATCACATAGCGGTCCGTGTTTTCTTTTTTCCAGAATACCAGCATATCATTTAAGTCTTCACGATATGTCAGGCTTCCGGCTCCGTTCTCCAGCTCCTTTACCACCTCGTCCTCGTGGATATAGAATCCGAAGCCCCCGGTCTGATGCTGAATTCCGAATCCTACCGGTCCGAACTCATGGCGCCCCGCCAGAACATCCTGCTCCTCAATCGGGTGGAGGATGGCTGGATACATGGCCTTCATACACTCTGCTTCAATCTTGTATTTATTCCCCCGCCACTTCTTCAGGATCCTTCGGTACGCCTTCGTAAATGCAATTTCCACTTCCAGATTTGTTCTGGGGCTGGCCACCTTAAAATGATTCATAACTGCCTCCTTCATTGTAATAAATTATCCACTTTCTTCCATCTGGCGTTTTTTTGGCGCACTTGACAGACCGTGTATTTCCCTCCGGTATTCTTAGAAAGAAACGCACTTTTTATAGACTTTTTATTTATTTCCCTTGTTTTAAGTAATTTTGATAGCATAAATGTACCATAAAAAAAGGGCGCTGTCTTGTCTTGCCTTTCCCTATTTATTGTGCTATATTGACATACATAGAAACCGTAAGAATGACCTCCCCATGACAGAATAAAGAGTGCGCATCCTGCCCAGAGGGCTTTTTATGTAATAGGAGCAATTTCCAATTACATAAAAAAAAGCCCTCCGCATACCGCGAAGGCCTATATCTCATAATGATTTCTTATTATACTGTTTCCAACATCAGAAAACGCAGACTGGTAATCCAGAAGACACGAAAGGAGCCGAGAGATGAAAATTGAATTTTACAGAGAGCAGGACTGGCTCTTCTCAGGCGAAGACGGGATCTGCACAAAAATCGCATTTCAGGATGCCGACACCCGTTCCCATAACCATAATTATTATGAATTCTTCCTGGTAGGCGCGGGAAGCGCCACACATCACATCAATGACAAGAAAAAGATAGTAAACACCGGAGCCTTAGTCTTCATCCGCCCGAAGGACATACACAGCTTCCAGAATCCGTCTTCCGATTTCTGTTTTTATAATCTGCTCGTTTCCAGAGGCACCATGGACTCGTGTTTTTCTTTTCTTGGTACCGGATGCAACGCGGACCAGCTGATGGAGAACGAGATGCCTCCCTTCCGCCAGCTTCTTCCTGCGGAGTTAAACAACTTACTGCCCTCCTTCGAGCAGCTGGCCATTGCGCACGAGCTCAACATCGTCCGGTTTAATACCCTTTTGAGGGCCGCCACCGTCAATCTCCTTACCAGCTATTTTCTTTCCTATAACTTAAAGCTGTCCCACGACATTCCGACGTGGCTGGGGCTTCTTGCGCTGGAGATGCAGAAACAGCAGAATTACCAGGAAGGCTTAAACGCCCTTTACCGCATCTCTCAGAAGAGTCCTGAATACCTGTGCCGGGTCTTTAAAAAGCATTTAAATAAGACGCCGACTGAATTTATCAATGACATCCGCATCGCCAATGCAAAACTTGCTCTTGAATATACCAACCGGTCCATTTTACAGATCTGTGAGGAGGTGGGGTTTGACAACACCAGCCACTTCTACCATCTGTTTAAAAAGGATACCGGGTTATCGCCCAAAGCATTCAGGGAGCTGTCCAGTGAAGTCAGTGTGTCCCAGGCTCCCTGACCGCCGCCAGGCATTATTTCCCGCTTTTTTTCTTATGCTTTGCCATAAATTCGTTTCCCGCCAGCCGGATCCCCATTTCCAGCCACATTTTCTTATCATCCGGAGTCAGGCAATCCCCGATCTCTCTCGGATCCATGTCGGCGAAATTAAAATCACAGGACTGTTCCGAACGCTCCATTAAATAATCGGCCGTAACGCCGAAGTAGTCGGCAATCCGGCAGAGCAGCTCCGATGAGATATCTGGAATCGGCTGTGATTCTATCTTACTGACGGTCTGCTGACTGACTCCCAGTAAATCTCCCAATAATGCCTGGGGAATTTTTTTCTGTCTCCTCAAACTATAGATTCTGTTTTTTCCCATTGTATCAATCCTTTTTCTTTTTATTGTAGCGGAAAGACTCCTGCTATATTACTTATATAATTTGTACTTTCCACTATTTATAAATGTTTTGTTCCTGATTCTTCAGAAAAAAGTAATGTGAATTTTATCCTGCCCGTTGTATAATAATGGAAAAGGAGGTTTTGACATGCAGAGTATATTAGTTTGTGATGATGATAAACAGATTGTGGAAGCCATAGATATCTATTTGACCGGAGAAGGTTTTAATGTGATAAAAGCATATGACGGCTATGAAGCCCTGGATCTGCTGGAGAATAATCAGGTGGATTTAATGATCGTGGATGTGATGATGCCGGGTCTGGACGGAATCAGAACCACGTTAAAGGTTCGGGAGACCAGCAGCATTCCGATTATCATTCTGTCCGCAAAGTCAGAAGACACCGATAAGATCCTGGGACTCAACATCGGCGCGGATGACTACATTACAAAGCCGTTCAATCCCCTGGAACTGGTCGCAAGAGTCAAATCCCAGCTGCGCCGCTATACCCAGCTGGGCAATATGAACCAGCAGACTGCCGGCCAGGTATATAAATGCGGTGGTCTGGCAATTAATGATGATAACAAGGAAGTTACCGTTGATGGGGAACTCATCAAGCTGACTCCCATTGAATATAACATTCTGCTGCTCCTCGTTAAAAATGCCGGAAAGGTGTTCTCCATTGACGAGATCTATGAGCAGATCTGGAATGAAGAGGCCATCGGTGCGGATAATACCGTAGCCGTTCACATCCGCCATATTCGTGAGAAAATCGAGATCAATCCGCGGGAGCCCCGCTATTTAAAGGTGGTCTGGGGTGTCGGCTACAAGATTGAAAAGCAATAGGAGAGCATATGAAAAGAAAAAAGGAACATGCAGTCCTGCTGCACATTCTTTTTGTCATCCTCGTGGTGACGGGCATCAGCATCATGTACAACAATCCTCACTACGGAGAAGGCGTCAGCTGGCTTACCAACGAGACGTATGAGGACACGCCGGAGTTCATCCGGCAGTTCAAGACGGATATCGACGATATTTTCAACTACATCAAATATAAAGAGGTATTTGAATCAAACGGAAAGCTGGCTTATGACAAGCCTGTCGTCCGTGTGACCACCGGTCCCGGGGAAGTAAAAGAATATACCGTTGACGAGATGGTGCGTATGGCCAAGTCCATGGGCTATTATCTGAATGAAAAGTTTAAGGTGGATGGCCGCTACACACCGGAAGAAGGTGAACAGGACATCCGGGTGGACTGGCGTTCCTACGATCCTGACCATCAGGATTCCGAGCCGGGAGAATCTTATACCACCATGGCCGAACTGGCAAAAGAAGTGCTGGCCCATGTAGGGAATTACTATGCGTTTCACTATAAGTTTATTCAGAATCCCAGCAACTTGAAATTCCGGGTATCTTTTAAGGGAGATTCGGAAGCTCCCAAGCTGTATAACAACACCGTGATCGATAATCCGGAGGAGCTAAAGGCGCTGGGCCGCTATATTTACGTAACCGGCGAATCCCTGTATGTCGATACCAATTTGAACACGACGCTGAAGACCATATCGGCCCAGCTGGAGAAGTCCAACCCTTACAACAACAGCAATTACTACATGGTTGTGGCTGTAAATACGGCGTATCCTGTCCAGGATTCCTACTCTGAAGCGGCCAAATCCTATGACCATATGCGTCTGCTCTTCATCATCGGCCTCGTGTCCCTGGTCATTGGAATTCTGGGATGCGCTGCAAGCCTGTATTTCATGGTAAGTATGACGGGCCATCAGAATTCCGATCACGACGCGGTTGTTCTGGGAAGAATCGACCGGATCGCCACGGAAACCTGTCTGATTCTGTTTGTCGCAGCCGCCATGTGCGCCCTGTTTCTGGGAGAACACGTCGGCTACAAGGTTATCCATTTATTCCTGTCGGAAGACCGCTGGTATTACGGGGAACTGGCTGCACGCATGGTGATTCTCTATGCAGTCGGTATCGTTGCAGCATTCAGCATGATCCGCCGTTATAAGGCGGGAACGCTCTGGACGGGCAGTCTGACGAGCCGTATCTGCGTAAATATCAGTCTCTATATCAAAAACCACCGGTTTACCACCCGGCTGGCTTTAGGCTACATCTGTTATTTTATTTTTAACTGTGTCATTATCGCGACCGGCGCGTTCGTCTATTTCACTTATGACAGCATGGAATCCCGGATTTTAACGGGTATTCTCGTCCTTGCGCTTCTCTGTATGGACTCATGGGTTTTCCATCAGCTGTATAAGAACGCCTGGGAGACGGACCAGATTAATGAAGCGCTGTTAAAGATCTCCCACGGAGACACCAAATACAAGATCAATGCAGAAGAGTTTGACGGAAAAGAGCGGGAACTGGCTGAGAACATCAACCATATCAGCCGGGGGCTGGATACCGCGCTGCAGGAAAAGGTAAGCAGCGAACGCCTGAAGGCGGACCTTATCACCAATGTCTCCCACGACATTAAGACGCCGCTTACGTCCATTATCAACTATGTGGATTTAATCAAACGGGAACACCTTCAGGACCCGAAGATTCAGGGTTATTTAGAGGTTTTGGAACAAAAGTCCCAGAGGCTTAAGACTCTGACCGAGGATCTTGTCGAAGCCTCCAAGGCCAGTTCCGGGAATTTAAAGATCGAGCTGACCAACATCGACTTCGTCGAGCTGATCTATCAGACCAACGGGGAATTTGAAGAAAAATTTCTGGTCCGCCATCTGGAGCTGGTATCCAGCTTCCCTGAGGAAACCGTTATCATTCAGGCCGACGGCCGCCATCTGTGGCGTGTCCTGGAAAACCTTTATAACAATGCGTTTAAGTATGCGATGGAGCACAGCCGCGTATATGTTGATGTCATCGCAGGGGACAGCCAGGTACTCTTCACTATAAAGAATGTGTCAGAGAATCCTCTGAACATCAAGGGTGATGAACTGACGGAGCGCTTCGTCCGGGGTGACGTGGCTCGAACCACGGAAGGAAGCGGGCTGGGCCTGTCGATCGCCAAGAGCCTTACGGAGCTTCTCGGCGGGAAGTTTACCATCTATATCGATGGAGATTTATTTAAAGTTCAGCTGGCATTTCCCCGGCAGAATGGCAGGGGGAATTCATAATAAGGGAATTCGTAATTAAGGAATAAAAAACAGGAATATTCGCTGGCGTCCTTTTGAAAGACGGCGCGCAAATATTCCTGTTATTTTATTTTCCGGAGATTAAATGAACCCGGCTCCATTTTCCTGTCAGATACCGCATAAATGAGATGATATAGTTTGCCGCCCATCCCATGGGAACCGCGTACCATACCGCCTGTACTCCGATAATCGGGGCAAATACCGCCGCCACGATCACGCGGATCGCCAGATTCACAAGGTTGGCAATCGTGAACACCACCACATCTCCCGCGCCCCGCAGCAGACCGTCTGTCGTCGCCTTCAGGCCGATAAACACGAAGAAGAAGGAAATAAACCGCACATACGCCATGCCGGTCTGGAAAGCGGTCTCAGCGCTTCCCTCGTTTAGGAACCCGCGTATGAAGAGATCCCCCCACAGCTGCATGATTATGCAGATGACCACTGCAAAGAATCCGACCATGGCATAGCAGTAGCGATACCCCTGCTTCACCCGGTCCGGCCGCCCGGCTCCGATGTTCTGTGCAGTAAAGGTCGACATGGCATTGCCGATGGCAAGCATGGGTACGATACAGATCGACTCGATCCTGGTACCCGCGGCAAATCCGGCCATGACCGCGGAACCAAAGACGTTCACCACCGACTGTACCAAAAGCATCCCGATATGGACGATCGACTGCTGAAGCGTGGAAGGGATCGCTACCCGCATCATATTGATCATCATCTTCATGTCGTAAAAATGAAACGCCTCCGTCACTTCATACGCCTTCAGGCGCTTCAGCAATATGGTGAAGGAGATCACCGCCGACAGCCCCTGAGCCATCAGTGTCGCCACCGCAACGCCTGCGACTCCCTGATGGAACCGGATTACGAAAAGCAAATCCAGCACAATATTCAGAAGCGACGAAAAGATCAGGAGATAGAGCGGCGTTCTGGAATCGCCCAGCGACTGGAATATAGCCGCCTGTACGTTGTACATGAACAGGAACGGAAGTCCCACAAAGTAAATGCTTAAATACACGGAGGCATCAGCAAATACGTTTTCCGGCGTGTTCATCCACGCCAAAATCGGCTCGTTAAACAGAAATCCCAGCGTGCCGAGAAGTACGCTCAGCGTCAGGAAGTTGATCAGTGTCGTGGAGATCGCCGTCTTCATATTCCCCAGCTGCTTCGCGCCCAGGAACTGGGACACTACCACGGAGCTTCCAATGCCTCCGCCGATGGCAATGGCAATAAAGACATTGGTAATGGAATAGGAAGCGCCGACAGATGCCAGCGCCTCCTCACTTACGAACCTGCCTACGACGACCGAGTCCATAATATTATAAAACTGTTGAAATAAATTGCCCAGAATCATCGGCAGAGCGAACAGAAGCAACGCGCTGCCCGGTGAATCGGTTATCATGTTTACTGCTTTTCTCTCTTTTTTCATACCCTTATTTTGAACCATTCCTATCCGAATATACGCCATCCGCAGATAAAGTTATTTCTCCACCAGCTGCTCAAGGCACGTTCTACGACACGTCCGTTACTTGAAGATGCATCGACCACCTTGCCGCCGCCTGCCACGATTCCCACATGGCCGCTTACGACGATGATATCGCCCGCCTGGAGACTGTTGAAATTCGTAATCTTCGTGTATTTTCCTACGCTTCGCCATCCGGCCGAGGTCAGATAGCTCTGCCGCACTCCCGCCTGATTCAGACAGTAGTAGATGAAGCCGGAGCAGTCAAACGCGTTCGGCCCTTTTGCACCATAGACGTATGGACAGCCCAGCTTGGATCTGGCGATGGACAGCAGACCGCTGACACCGGAGCCGCCTTTTACCGTTCCGCCCTTGGAACCGCTGCTGCCTCCGGATGAACCGCCTGAACCCGCCTTCTTTACGCTGCTTCCCGTCAGTTTATTCATCGTCTGACGGCCTACAGAACCGTCTGCGGTAAGGCCGTTGTTGCTCTGGAAAGACTTCACCGCCTTTTCCGTCACCTCCCCGTAATAGCCGGTGACATTGGCCGAAGATAAATAGCCGTATTTATTTAACAGCTGCTGGATCCGGGTAACGGTCTCTCCCTGTTCCCCCAGCATCAGGCCGTTGGCCTGCGCCTCGGCACTGTTTAAGGCCACACGGGTGGATGGCCCGAGATAACCGTCAACCACCAAGTCGTTTCGCGCCTGGAACTGCTTGACCGCTGCCGCCGTATCATCGCCATACGAACCGTCCGGTGTGGTCGTTAAATATCCCAGCTCCTTCAGCCGCGTCTGGCACGCCAGCACCACATCGCTCTTCTCTCCATAGGAAAGGAAATTCGGTTTGATCTCATCACTGTACAGAAGGTTAATCGTCTGCCGGCCCACCTTGCCATCCACATTCAGTCCGTTGACCTCCTGAAGCTTGATGACTGCGGCCTCCGTATCGTCCCCGAAGTGTCCGGTCACCAGATCCCCGGTAGCCAGATATCCCAGTTCGTAAAGGCGGTTCTGAATCCGCTTGATATCGTCACCATCAACATCCTTCGAAACCGCGTAGTACTTGGCGGAAGGAGCCATGATTGCCTTCAGCGTCTCCGGGCCGACAATGCCATCCTGCGCCAGCTGATTCTGCCGTTGAAAAGTCTTGACCGCAGATTCGGTCATATTTCCAAAATACTGAGTCGGTTCATCGTTGTCCATAAATCCAAGATCCATCAGCCGCTGCTGAAGGCTTGCTATAATGGGATGCTCCACGCCGTTTCGGAGATACTCCGGAACGGGATTCTCATCCAGAACCGGAAGATCCGGCAGTACCGGCATCGGCTCCTCACCGATTGTCAGGATCTTTACCGGCTCGGGATTCTTCTCAGTCTCCAGCTCGATCGAGATGGAAGAAGGCTCGGGCGCCTGTGTCTCCTGCCCTGCGTCATTCTTTTTTCCGCAGCCTCCCAAAACCGCCGCGACAGCCGCGGCCAGAAGTACTTTATGTATAAAAGGTGTGTACCATCGTGTTTTTTTATTCATAAATCGGTGTTCCTTTCCTTTTGTCGAATCAGGTCTATTTTAGCACATTTATAGGGAAAAAGGGAAGGAAATTTATCTCATACGGCTGAATAGTTGTAACAGTTCTGCCTTTACTTTCGTATCCTCCCTCCATTGCACAGTCGGCAGTCATATGGTATACTGAATAGGGTTAGAAATTGCTAACTCAGAAACCGAAAGGAGGTTTTATTATGAGTACGTCTTTATTATGGGCGGCCGGCGGGACTGGATTTACATTTTTAATGACCACGCTGGGCGCGTCTGTAGTTTTTTTCTTTCGCAAAGAAGTCAATGCATCTGTACAGAGAATTTTTCTGGGATTCGCGGCCGGAGTTATGGTGGCGGCTTCCGTATGGTCACTGCTGATTCCTGCCATTGAGGAAGCTTCCTTAAACGGTGGTATCGGCTGGATACCTGCCGCCGGAGGCTTTTTACTGGGCGTGTTCTTCCTGATCGCCCTCGATACCTATCTCCCCCACCTTCACCCGGACTGCAGTAATCCGGGCTGCAACGAGGCTGAGGGCGTCTCCTCCAGCTGGAAACGGACCACCCTGTTAGTCATGGCGGTTACGCTTCACAACATACCGGAGGGCATGGCGGTCGGCCTGTCTTTCGCATTGGCCGCACAGCACGGCAACGATCCGGCGCTCTACACCGCAGCCATGGCTCTCGCCATCGGTATCGGTATTCAGAATTTCCCGGAAGGCGCGGCAATCTCCCTTCCCCTGCGTCAGGAAGGTCTTTCCACCGGTAAGGCATTCTTCCGCGGCAGTATGTCAGGTATCGTAGAACCAATCTTCGGTATCCTCACGGTGCTGGTGGCAGGCGCCATCGAGCCTCTGATGCCCTGGCTGCTCTCCTTTGCCGCAGGCGCCATGCTCTATGTCGTAGTGGAAGAACTGATTCCTGAAGCACATTTAGGTGAACACTCCAACGTCGGTACACTGGGCGTTATGGGGGGATTTGTCATTATGATGATACTGGATGTGGCACTTGGGTGATAATATTTATGGGATGATATTTATATGATGTTATTTATATGAAAAGAAGCGAAACGGTTTTTCTTATGGACCGTTTCGCTTCTTTTTACTTACCTTCTTTCGTAAATCCTGACACTTGGAAAATTTTTCCTCCTCTGCTATACTAATACCATCACGTTCTGTTTGCATCTGACATTCAGTCTGAGGAGGGAGAATTTATTTATGAAAAAACTTACTGCTTCACATTTTAACGACGCCATGGCCTATGCCCTTCTGGAACCGGAATTCAACCTCTTCCTTATTGGGGATTTGGAAAACTACGGTCTGGAGTCGGACAACGTCTCCGTGTACACGGCCGACACCTGGACAGGGGGGACACTTCCCTACTTTATTCTGGATTATAGGAACAATTTCCTGTTCTACAGTCATACCACAGACTACAACAAGGCTGAAGTCGCCGGATTTCTCTCCGGTTTCCAGATGCGCAATTTAAGTGGAAAGCGGGAACTGATCGAGCCCCTGATACCGCTCTTAAAGGGTCTTGAGCTGGTTCCCACGTATCTGGCAAGGCTTGACCGGCCGGCCAGCCCCGATGATCCGGCTTTTCCTGCAAGGCGCCTTGTCCCTGATGATATTGATGCTATCTACGCACTGTTAAAACAGATCGATGAATTCTTCTCCATGCGGAGTAAGACGGAGGAGGAAAACCGGGAAGATATTCTGAGTTCCATGACCAACGAAGGCCGGGTGTACGGGGTCTTTGAAGATGGGACACTTGCAGCCGTAGCCGGAACCTCAGCTGAAAACTCCATGTCGGCCATGATCGTCAGCGTTGCGACTCTGCCCGAATACAGAGGCCGCGGATACGCCACCCGGCTGGTAAACCGTTTATGCCGGGACTGTCTGGCGGACGGCATGAAATTCCTCTGCCTCTTCTATGATAACCCGGAGGCCGGCGCCATCTACCGCAAGATCGGTTTTAAGGAACTGGGGCAGTATGCTATGGTAAGAAGTATTGAAAGTATTAAAAGTATTGATACCCATTGAGAAATAAGAGAAGATGCATGCCGCCTGGCTGCTGCCGGGTATAGAAAAAGCTTCCGCAAAAGCACCGCCCGTCAAACATTACGTTTGCCCGGTGCCTTTGCAGAAGCTTTCTCTATTTATTAAATTTCATACTTATGCTTCAGCCTCAGCCTCGCCAGCGACCTCGCCAGCGACGCCTCGAAATGCGAATGTTCCTGGATGCTCTTACTCTGTCTGAGCTGCTCCTCGGCCCTCTCCCTGGCCTCCTCGGCACGCCTCTCGTCAATATCCTCAGGACGTTCCGCAGTATCCACCAGAAGGGTGACACGGTTGTTGATAATCTGTACAAAACCATCGCCTACCACGCCGTTAATCCATTCGCCGCTTTCATTCATCAGTCTCATCTCGCCGATCGTAACTGCAATTACCATGTCCTCATGGTGCGGCAGAACCTCTTTTTCTCCATCTAACAGGGGGATGATGAGCTTCTGGCACGGCCCCTTAAAGAACACCTTGTCAGTTGCAATGATCTGCAGAAAAAATGTATTTGCGCTCACAGGCCCTCACCTCTATCTGCCTTCCTCGGCTCCTAATGTCTTCGCCTTCTCGATTACCTCGTCGATCGTTCCCACGTTAAAGAACGCCGCCTCCGGATACTGGTCCATCTCACCTTCTACGATGGCCTTAAAGCCCCGCACCGTCTCCTTCAAAGGAACGTACTTTCCGGCAACGCCGGTGAAGTTCTCCGCTACGGAGAATGGCTGGGATAAGAATTTCTGGATCTTTCTGGCACGGTTTACTGTGGTCTTATCCTCATCGCCCAGCTCCTCCATTCCGAGGATTGCGATGATGTCCTGAAGCTCTCTGTATTTCTGAAGTGTCTCCTGAACCATTCTGGCCACCTCATAGTGTTCCTCGCCTACCACATCCGGTTCCAGAATACGGGAGTTGGATTCCAGCGGATCAACCGCCGGGTATATACCCTGTTCCACGATCTTTCTCGAAAGAACCGTCGTCGCATCCAGATGGGCAAAGGTGGTCGCCGGAGCCGGATCCGTCAAGTCATCGGCCGGCACGTAAACCGCCTGAACCGAAGTAACAGAACCGTTCTTGGTGGAGGTAATTCTTTCCTGTAACTCGCCCATCTCCGTGGCCAGTGTCGGCTGATAGCCAACAGCGGACGGCATACGTCCGAGCAGCGCAGACACCTCGGAACCGGCCTGAACGAAACGGAAGATGTTGTCGATGAACAGCAGTACGTTTTTATGCTCCTGATCACGGAAGTATTCCGCCATGGTAAGTCCCGTCTCCGCTACTCGCATACGGGCTCCCGGCGGCTCATTCATCTGACCGAATACCAGGGCCGTTTTCTCGATAACGCCGGACTCTCCCATCTCGGTCCACAAGTCGTTACCTTCACGGGAACGCTCTCCAACACCGGTAAAAATGGAATATCCGCCATGCTCTGTCGCAATGTTATGAATCAGCTCCTGAATGAGGACCGTCTTGCCTACACCGGCGCCTCCAAACAGACCGATCTTTCCGCCCTTTGCATAAGGGGCCAGAAGGTCAATAACCTTGATTCCCGTCTCCAAGATCTCCGCTACCGGGCTCTGTTCCTCAAATGACGGCGGATCCCTGTGGATGACCCATTTCTCGCCTTCCTTTAACGGTTCGCCGTTGTCAATCGTCTCACCAAGGACGTTAAAAAGGCGTCCCAGTGTCTGCTCGCCGACAGGAACCCTGATTCCCGAACCGGTGGCCGTTACTTCCATATCTCTGCAGAGTCCTTCGCTGGAAGCAAGCATAATGCAGCGAACGGTATTATTTCCCAGATGCTGGGAAACTTCCATTACACAGCGTTTTCCGTCATTATCTACCTCAAGGGCGTCCTTAATGCACGGCAGCTCCACGCCTTCCTCGAACTCTACGTCTACAACAGGCCCTAAAACCTGCACGATTTTTCCTTTATTCATAATCTGTTTCTCACAGTTGTGAGGACTCCTCCTCTCTGTTATTTTTTCTTCTTCTTTTTTTGGGCCTTGGCTCCGCTGATTACCTCGGTGATCTCCTGGGTAATGGCAGCCTGGCGGACCCGGTTATAGGTGATTGCCAGTTCATCCAGCATATCCTGCGCACTCTTCGTGGCAGCCTGCATGGCCATCATTCTGGAATTCTGCTCGCTGGAGTAGGATTCCACCAGACCGCCATAGATAAATCCGGCTATATAGTTTGGTACGATGGCATCGATCACCGCCTTGGGCGATGGCTTCATCGTGATTTCCTCCAGATGGATGTCGATCGGTATGCCCTGGGGCACGCTGAAATTAGACTTCGGAAGCGGTAAAAGCTGCGTAATCTCGGCCTCCATCTTCATTGCATTGACCATTCTGGTATAAATCATGTATACCTCATCCAGTTTCCCGGACAGGAAATAATCCACGATTTTCTCCTCAATGATCCTCGCCCGGCTCATATTCGGGTTTTGCACCGTATACCGGAAATCCTGTTCTACCGGAATCCCCTTTCTCACAAAATACTGCTGGCCCAGCTCACCGACCACGAACAGCATGGGATTTCCTCCCTTGTCGATCTGTTCCTGCACCATCTTGAATACGTTGTGATTGTATGCGCCCGCAAGGCCTTTGTCCGCGGTTACCACGATATACCCGATCTTCTTGTCTTCCGGCTTAATCTGCGGCCTCGTATCGAAATAAGGGTCCTCTATCTCCGGTGTATGCCTGACAATTCGGGAAATGGTCCTCTGGAGCGCATAGAAATAGGGTTCTGTATCGGTTAAGTTTTTTCTGGCCTTTTTAAGCTTTGACGAGGAAATCGTATACATCGCATTCGTAATCTTCATCGTACTCTTGATACTGTTCATCCTGCTTTGTATCTCTCTCGCATTTGCCATATCTTACACCTGCTTCTGTTTATTTGTTTCAGTCCACATTTCGAGTTTGCAGATCAACTCAAAATGACGCCATCGTGTTCTGTTTAAATTCTTTCACGCCGTCTAAAATGCTCTGCTTCAGCTCGTCGGAAAGAACTTTCTTCTCTTCGATCTCCTTCACGATTTCCGGATGCTTCTGCTCAAAGAATGCCAGCATTTCCTTCTGGAAACCCTTGATCTTTGACACTTCCACATCGAGAAGAAGCCGGTTATTGGCGGCTACCAGGCTGATGACCTGATCGTGTAAGCTCATCGGATGGCAGAGCGGCTGCTTTAACATCTCTGTCAGTCCCTTGCCATACTGGATCATCTCCTTCGTCGCCGGATCGAGGTCCGAACTGAACTGGGTAAATACTTCCATCTCACGGCACTGGGCCAGGTCGATACGAAGGCTTCCTGCCGCCTTCTTCATGGCCTTTGTCTGAGCTGCGCCGCCGACACGGGATACGGAAAGTCCCACGTTGACCGCAGGTCTCATACCGGAGAAGAATAAGTCACTCTCCAGGAATATCTGTCCGTCCGTGATGGAGATAACGTTTGTCGGAATATATGCCGAAACATCTCCGGCCTGTGTCTCAATAATCGGCAGCGCCGTAATGGAACCGCCGCCCTTTTCCTCACTCAGTCTGCTGGATCTCTCCAGAAGCCTGGAATGCAGATAGAACACGTCGCCCGGATATGCCTCACGTCCCGGGGAACGCTCAAGGAGTAAAGACAGCGCACGGTAAGCAACCGCATGTTTCGACAAATCGTCGTAAACAATCAGCACATCTTTTCCCTGATACATAAAGTACTCTGCCAGCGCCGTTCCGGAATAGGGAGCGATATACTGAAGCGGAGCCGGTTCACTGGCTGCCGAGGACAGAACAATGGTATAATCCATGGCTCCATACTGGCTTAATGTATTGACCATCTTTGCAACGGTGGAAGCCTTCTGGCCTACCGCCACGTAGATGCAGATCGTATCTTTGCCCTTCTGATTTAAAATGGCATCGATGGCAATCGAGGTTTTACCGGTCTGACGGTCGCCGATGATCAGCTCACGCTGGCCGCGGCCGATGGGGAACATGGAGTCAATTGCCAGGATTCCCGTCTCCATAGGTACCGAAACGCTCTTTCTGTCAATGATACCAGGCGCCTCATTCTCGATCGGGCGGTAGTCGTCGGACTTGATGTCACCTTTCCCGTCGATTGCTGCACCCAATGCGTTGACAACTCTTCCTATATAAGCGTCGCCAACCGGGATACCGGCACGTTTCTTTGTTCTCGTAACCTTGCATCCCTCTTTAATCTCTCTATCTGAACCAAACAGGATACAACCGATGTCGTCCCGTCTGATATCCTGTACCATACCTTTTACACCGTTATCAAAGATAACGATTTCGCCGTACATGGCGTGGTCAATTCCATAAATCGTCGCGATTCCGTCACCGATTCCGATGACCGTGCCGACCTCCTGGTCTCTTGCATGTACGTCATAATCTTCAATCTCGCTTCTTAAGATGGAGATAATCTCATCTGAATTGATTGAACCCACGCTTCTCACCTCCGCATCAATATTTGCTCTAACTGTTTCATACGTCCTTTTATACTCCAGTCTGTCTCCATATCGCCGGTGCGGATCACAAATCCTCCGCCCAGACTGGAATCCTTAACAAGGCGGAGTTCCACATCCTGTTTCTGGTATTTCTTCATCAGCATCTGCTTAATTTTCTTAAGCTGCTCTGCGTCCGGCTCCGTCACATAATACAACGTTGCTCGCAGACTGCCTTCCTGTTCGCATGCATAGGCATGGTACGCTTCGAATACATCTTCGACCTCGCCCATGTCCTGATGTCCACAGAGCACCTTAAGAAAATTCCTCAGCTCTGCTGGAAATACCCGGTCAATGACGCGGTTTTTTTCGCTTTTTTTCACCACAGGGCTTACGAGGGCTTCCTTAAGCTGGGGAACCTCGCGAAACAGCACCTCCGCTTCTTCCACCATTTCCTTTGAAACCTTCAATTCGTAAAGCACCTGTCCGTAATTATTTGCTGCCTGCGTCATGAGAATCACCTGCTTCTGCTATATACTGGTCGTAGAGTGCCTGGTTCTTCCTATCGTCCATCTCGCCCTGCACAACCTTTGCCGCTGCTGCAAGTACCAGACCTGCAATCTGCGCTTCCGCTTCCCTCATTGCCTTTTCCTGGTCCGCATTCGCCGTCTTGTGGGCATTTTCGATAATTCTGTCCGCCTGCTCTCCGGCTTCTTTTATCATGCGCTCCTGTACAGTCTTCGCCTCTGTCTTTGCCTCTTCCACAAGCTTCTTTCCTTCTTCCGCCGACGCCGCCAGCTTCTCTTCATACTGGCTTTTAAGCTCGGACGCCTGGGCCTCGGATGCCCTCGCATTTGTGATGCTTTGATCTACCATAGTCTGGCGTTTGTTCATGATATCCATCACCGGCTTAATCAGGAAATGCTTGAGCAGAAGATACAGGACGATGACATTGACGATGTTCCACACAAGGTTAAAATCCAAACGTAACATCGAATTCGCCTGCCTTTCTATCTATATTCTTAACTTTCCGTCTGTCAGGCATTATTTTAAGAATAAGATGATTAACAGAGCGATAACAAAACCGTAAATAGCAGTTGCCTCTGCAAGAGCACAACCAAGTAATAAAGCCTTGCTGATCTTGCCTTCTGCCTCAGGCTGTCTTGCGATTGCGTCTACTGCCTTTGAAGTTGCCAGACCAATACCTACACCTGCACCTACACCTGTTAAAACTGCGATACCTGCACCAATAGCTGTTAACATAATAAATATCTCCTTTTCTCTTTTTAATTGTTTTGATTACTCCAACACTTTGGTTACTCCACTGCTTCTTTGATAAAGAGGGCAGTTAAGAATACGAATACATACGCCTGAATAAGTCCGTCAAAGATGTCAAAATACATGCTGAACGGAATCGGTATGATTGGCGCTACGAGCTGCTTAATCAGCTCCATGACTACAAACGAACCAAGCACGTTGCCAAAAAGACGCATACATAAAGACAACGGTTTAATAAAGATTTCCAGAATATTGATCGGAGCGATAATCGCTACCGGTTCTGCAAAGCTTTTTACCCATCCCTTAAGTCCCTTCTTATGGAAGCCCGCATATTCAATTAATACGATGCTCATAAGGGCAAGTGCCGCAGTCGCATTCAAGTCCTTGGTTGGTGGTTTGAAGCCGATTAAACCGATCAGATTCGCAACGCCGATGTAGATGGCTATGGATATCAGATACGGAATATATCTGCGCCCTTCTTCTCCAACCAGATCATCAAAGAATTTGTAAATGCCGCCGATTGCCACTTCCAGCGCCAGCTGCTTCTTCCCAGGATTCTCCACCTTTAAATTTCTCACCAGGCAGATGGAAAGTATGGTCAGCACCGCCATGATAATCCACGACACCACTACGGATTCAGCGATAGGAATTCCACCAAATACCGGAATGGTAAATACCGTTTCGCAGTTAAGTTCTTCCATTAACCTCTCTGCTAAGTCCTCCGTAATGCTCACTTCCTTTCTTCAAGACTCTCTAATACTATTATAATACTTGTACTGATATTTGTACATTAAGTATACCGTGTATCATACTTGCATCTGCAACAATTGTCAACTTTTCCGCCGCTTCTTAACAAATCGTTAATGAGACTAATTGTTTGAACATTTGGAACAATTTTCCCGGAGTTATTTCTGAAATTCTTATTAAATTTTTAAGGAAAATATGAAGGAATTATGAACTTTATTAATTTGAACCCCAATTTTCTTAATTTTATGCCAAAAATCATTTCAGTATTTTGTGAAATTTGACCGTGTTTTTTTTATGTTTTTTATTTCCATCGTCATTACTACCTAAACGTTAAGTTAATATTCTGCAAATGATAGATAAAAAGGCTATCCCCATGGGACAGCCTTTTATTTTGACCATCAAAACTTACAAATGGCTCATCTATGTTTTTTATAATATTTCCGAAAAACTCTTCCTATTAAATAGCTTATTCTCCTGCCTTAAAGTTATAAATTGGTTTTATCACCTGAAGAATTTTTACCGTAGAATCGATGTACTTGACGATATCATCCATGGCCTTGTAAGCCATGGGACACTCGTCCAGAGTTTCTGCGCCCACCGACGTCGTATAGATTCCCTTCATCTCCTGTTCGAACTCGGCCACTGTGAACGCCTTTTTCGCCGCTCTCCGGCTCATCAGACGGCCAGCACCGTGAGGCGCGGACCAGTTCCACTCCTCATTGCCCTTTCCCACACAGATCAGGCTTCCTTCCTTCATGTTGATGGGTATGAGAAGTTTTTCTCCATTCCGTGCGGATACGGCTCCTTTTCTCAGGATCATGGCTTTCGTATCGATGTAGTTATGAATCGTCGTAAAGCTTTCCTCCACGGTCAGACCCATTCCGCTTACAATCTCGTCCATCATGGCCTTTCTGTTTAAAAGGGCGAAGTGCTGGACCAGCTTCATATCGTGAATGTAGTCCTCCATCTGCTGACCGCTTACGTATGCCAGCTCCCTGGGAACCGTGGTCTCACTGGACGCATGCAGCGCCTTGACAGCTGCCTCAATCTCTCCCTGCCGCCCCTGGGCCTTGTACGATTCGATCATCTGATTAATGGTTTTACGTGACGGCTCCTTTAAGCTCTTATACGCCAGATCCTGATAAAAACCGGCTGTCTCCAGCCCCAGATGGCGGCTTCCCGAATGGATGACAAGATAAATATTGCCGTCCTCATCCTGATCCGCCTCTATAAAGTGATTGCCGCCCCCAAGGGTGCCCATGCTTTTCTCCGCGCGTTCCAGATTGACAGCGCCTTGCTCCAGGCATTTAAGCTTCTTTAAGTCAGCCTCACCGTAATAGGGATGGGTCTTCTCCCTCACCAGGAATCCGGCCGGAATCCGCTCATGAATCAGCGTGTCCAGCCTCTTTAGGTCGAGCCGGCGCTCCCGGATACGGACTGTCTCCATCCCGCATCCGATATCCACCCCAACAAGATTCGGTACCACCCTGTCATGGATCGTCATGGTCGTACCGATCGTACAGCCGGCGCCCGCGTGGACATCCGGCATAATCCGAATCCTGGCGTCCGCCGCAAATTCCATGTCGCATAACTGTTTAATCTGCTGGAGCGCCATGTCTTCTGCCACATCGGTATAGACAATGGCCTCATTGTACTTTCCTTTTACCGTTTTCATCGGTTTCCTCTATGCCCTCTTTCCCGTTACCACTTTGCTTTTTTTACCGATTTTAACGCCCGATGCTTTATACTGGCTGCATCCGGCGCAGCATCCCTTTTTATCTGCATGAAGCCCTCTGGCGCATATGCCAAAGCCCATATAGTAAAGACATACTTCTTCTTTAACCTGTCTCATTGTAATCCCTCCTGAAATTTATATATTAATCTGTTTTTTATGAATATAGATGAATAAGAAGTCCGGCGATCCGGACTCTCGCGCCGGAGCGCGGTCGCTAAAGCGGCCATATTTCCTTAGCGCGAAGTGCGCATAACCGATAAAGCGGGGCACGCTGTCCCCCGAAGGGTTTTGTTTCATAGGACGAATTTTCTATGAAACAAGAAAGAGTCCGGCGAGCCGGACTCTCGCGCCGGAGCGCGGTCGCTTCAGCG